>JAEEGL010153360.1_pt1 | contig 23133 bp, 17 predicted proteins | sample 9134231 | NCBI WGS metagenome assembly JAEEGL01 (sample SAMN16246548, study PRJNA631951) | gut metagenome | biome: gut microbiome; feature: rumen; material: fiber-attached | host: Bos | place: Iran: Karaj | collected 2018-10
GCATCTGGAACTGCGGCAGAGGTGGCAGCTGAACGAGTTCACGACTGCCATGCGTCGCTACACGGCCATGAAGACCATGCAAATCATCGGAAAACTGCGAGAGGCGGATGCACGTCTGAAGGGCATCAATCGGGGCAACTTGACGGACTCCGACATCATGCACGAACTCCTTTTCTACATCCTCCACTAACCAAGGGTTCGTTTGAAGCGACTACAACCCAATACTTTTTCTCGCTGCATAGTTCGTGAAGATTCGTGTAATTCGTGTTTAAAAAGCATTTGGTGTTAAATTGAGTATATTCGTTTTTGTTCGGAAAAAACGAACAGAAAAAGTAAAGAGCCTCGAAGGGAGGCTTTTTTTGTCCCTGGAAACCCCTCCTTTTTTGTCCCTTGGGACACTTTTTCCTGCTATTTTTTAGCGTAAAAATCCCGAACAAAATCTCTTTCGTCCAAAAATCCGAACAAAAAAAAGAGGGATTTCCAGCGGGGAATCAGGGCTTTAACACCCAAAATGGCTCGAAAAAAGCGACCTTTTTTGCCCCCAATTCTCTCATCCAAGCCTCTGTCCGAATCTCGCAATTTCTCTCTATTTCCCCTCCTTTCTCAAGACTGAAAATTTTACGTTAATACTTTTTAGCGTTTCCAACCTTGTATTTTACAAAACAAAACGCAACAACCTGTAAAGTAAAATCGCTTAAAACTCCAAATGTAAAAGCCTATTTCCTTTTACAAAATAAAACTCACTTTACATTTAACTTTTGCAAAAGCAATGTTTACAATTAGAAAATACAAAATATTCACTACAAAAACATGCTGTATAACCTTCTCATATATCCTATTTTACCTCTTTTTATTGTAGTAAGAGGGTTGTAAAAGCTAATGGCTTCCGCTGTTTTGTTCCTTCATGGGCTAATATGCCCTAAGAATCCAGTTTTTACCCTATTATACTTGTTTTTGAATCAACGATTTAAGTGCAATTTAGTAAGTGATAGTTAATGCCATTTTACAAAGCTAATTTTACAAAAGAAACAGAGTTACAAACGTAAACGGCCACTCTCTTTACAAACCGAAACTTTATAAAGATAAATGTAAAATTTAATTTTCCAAAAAGTTCCCAAAATGTTTTGACAATTGAAAAATAGTCCTTACCTTTGTAAAAAGTTTCAAAACTATGACGGACAAGGAAAAAATAGAGCTTATCATCCAAGACAAGCACCTCAACAGTACCCAATTTTGCAATGAAGTGGGTATCGTTCCCGGTACCCTCTCTCATATTCGTAGTGGTCGTACCGAACCTTCTCTTAATATTTTGCGGAGTATTGCTCAGGCATTCCCCGACATCAATCCTGCATGGCTCTTCTATGGCGCGGAACCGATGTACTTGGAATCGGACTCTCCCACCCCTCATGGGGACGATGTAGAGTTGACACATATAAATAATATAGATGCGACGGAGACGGCTGGCGACATACAGATGTCGTTCGCTTTTCCAGATAGCATGTCTCAGCAACCTGCTAAACCAACAGCTACTGCCAACAAGCCTATTCCTGTTTTTCAACCAGCGGCTGCCGATGCACCTCGTCGCTCGATGTTGCCTCCAGGAGGTATGCCCACTCCTCTGAATGTGCAGGAGATTGTGAGCGAGACCCTGAAGCAGCAGCAAAAACCACAGCGCAGAATTGTGGAGGTGCGCATCTTCTTTGATGATGGCACATTCGAAACTTTCAGTGCCCATTAGCGTGAGCGGCTTAACACTCTTTTAAGGTTGTTAAGGAATGTGCTCATTTTAACACAAGGTCGTATTAAAATGGATAAATTGACATGTTGGTTTTGTCCCCAAAATTTTCCCAAATAGCTTTGAAGGGCATTTTTCAATATCGACCCACAAAAAAAGGAGCTGACCTCAGCTCCTTTTCTCTTGTGACTCGGATGGGACTCAAACCCATGACCTGCAGAACCGGAATCTGACGCTCTATTCAACTGAGCTACCGAGCCATGATGTTGCAATTCGGACACAAAGTTAGGTATTTTTATTGATATTTTGCCTTTTGACACAAAAAAAGATTAAAAATTTGAGTTTTTGTGCTAATTTTGCAAAAAGAATAGAGAATTTAGAACAATGACATTGCATCATCTACGTATCATTATTACGACATTGCTGCTCGTGGCCTTTTGTCCATGGGGAAATGCGCAGTCATACGTGCAGAAGCATAAGCATGGTGACTGGTATTACGGTATGGCTGTTGGTTTCAGCCAGTCGCTGGCCGAAAATGCTGTCAGTACCGATTTCATTACCCACCAGATTCCTTCTGTCAACCTGATGGTAGGACACAATTTCACGCCGGTGTTTGGTCTTCGTCTCACGGGAGGACTGAATATGCAGTCGTCGAGATGCAGTAAGGCTGCCGAGAAAGCCATGCCCGAGGTGTATGGAAATGGACGTTATCGCTTCAGGTGCGCCACCCTCACCTTGTCGGGGCTTGTGAATATCACGAATATGTTCTTAGGCTATCAAGATGAGCGCCCTCTCACATGGAGTTTCCTTTTTGGTGCGGGCTATCTGAAGACGTTCAACTTTGACGATAAGATTGCGGCATGGAATCAATACCCTTATTACATCATCAATGCTGATGGTGGACAGTATGCCGTGGGTCATGTGGGGGTGCAATGTGCAGCGCGACTTAGCGAGGCATGGAATTTGGACGTAGAACTGCGTACCAATGTCACGGACAACGATTATAATGGCGTCTCGAATGGTAACCACCTGGATTTCTATTTGGACTTGATGGCTAATTTTGTGTACCATTTCAAGAATGGAAAGCAGGGGTTGCGTCGTTTCCGCGCTCCCAAGCGTTTACCGTTTGTTGACCCTATTTTGCGCGACCATAGTCGGGACTATGTAGAAACGGTTCGTTATGGCGAGTATATGCACACGCAGGTGCCTTTTTATGCGGGTTTTTATTATCTCAACGATGTGTCCCTCCGACGCCTTGCCATTGTCGCCAACTTCCTCAAAAAGAATCCGGATGTGAACGTGAAGATTGTGGGGCATCCTGACATTCTGGGGGAAGAGGATATGGAATTTCATCGCCATCTGGCTCAGAAGCGGGCAGAAGTGGTCAGAGAGGCGTTAATGACTCGGTTCAAGGTGGATGCCAATCGCCTCCAAATCACGACGGACGACGCAACAATTCAGCCATTCAAGACGGTTCGTGAATGGGTGCCAGCTGTTAATTTTTTGATGGAAAAGTCCGCTCAGTAGCGGTTCTCTTTCGGTTCACTTACTTCATCAAGACTTTTTTGCCGCCAACGATGTAAATGTGGTTGGGGAGGGGTTGCTTGATGGGGTGACCAGAGAGGTCGTAGAGGGTCGAAGAACCTGCAAATGGAGCCTTTTCAGAGTCGGTAGCGGAGAGGCTGCGGATGCTCACGGCTTCTTCGATGTTGTCGATGGAAGAAAGGAAGCCGATGTAGAGGATGGTGGATTTGCCTGTGGTGGAAGTGAGGCCGAAGATGGTGGCTCCTTGGCAGATGGAGAAGGGGTTTCCAACGTTGTTTTCGTTGAGTCCTGACTGGGTCATGTCCCAGATGAAGGCAGTGCCTTTGGAGAGACGTTTGGTTTGGGTGGGGGCTACGCTGCTGCCGTAGTTCACGCCGTTGAGCCACCAGAGGTAGGCGGATCCGGCGGTGGTGCGCACGTTGGTGGCGACGACGACAAGGTATTTCTGTGCCTCGGTCAGCTGGTAGTCTTCAACGTTTTCGTAAAGAAGGCTCAGGCACAGGTTATTAGTGCCTGTGCCTGAGTTAATCGTAATCGTGTTATCGTCGTTGTAAGTGAAGCGGCTCTGTGCCACACGTCCTGCATCGCCTGTCTGCCAGTCGGTGGCGTTCCAGATGTAGGCGTGGTCTTTGTAGTCCTTCAAGAGCCGCAAGTAGTAGAGTCCTGGACACATGGTGTTGGGCGATGCGACAATCTTGAAGGTGAGCTTCTGTTTCACGTTGCCCTTGCTGTCGAGGAGCAGTTCGTCGGGGATGCGGTATTCGACGTTGAAGAAACCGTTCTCGTCGGCTCCCTTCATGCGAGGCAGGATGGTGATGTCGCCGAGTTTCTGTCCGTCGATGTAGATGTCGGCGGTACGTCCACGGTCGGAAGTGATGAAGCGGAGCATCAGCGAAATGTTGGTCTTGATGCCTTCCTTGTTCTCGATGACATACTGGATGTATTCGCCGTTCTTGGCATCGCGGTAGGTCTCGCCACGGTAGTTGCCGTTGGTGGAGCCTGTGGAGTACTTGGCTTCGTGTCCGGCTTCGCTTTGCTGCTCGCCTGTGGCTACGTAGTCGAGGGTGCGTGCTTGAAGTGCCTGTTCCTCAGCGTCTTTCTTGCCCATGTCGGAGTTGGCGTATTCTTCAGGCGTGCCTTGGAAGAAGTAGCAGGAGTAGCGAGAGTGCTGGATGCTGTAGAAGGGTTCGAGTGGCAGCACACCCTTGTCCGTCTTGAGGGTGAAGCTGAGCTTGCTGAGGTCTTGCATCTCGATGTTGTTGAGCACTTCTGCGCGGTTGCCGATGAGGAGTGGGGCTGAAGAGAGCGGCTTGGCGTTGGCACGAGCACCAGGGGAGTGGTCCATGCGGCCTTCGCCACCGTACTCGTTGGGCAGCTGTGCCTCGGTCTCTGTGCGGGCGGCCAAAAGGATGGGGCCATACTTGAAGGCAATGTAGCTGCTATAGTCAGGGCATGCTTCATAGCGGAGCTTCATGGGCAATTCCACTTCCCTCACGTCGCCCTTCTTCCACTTTTTCGTCTCATACGTGTAGCTTGCCTTGCCGTCGCTGCTGGCCCATGCTGGCTTGCGGATGGCGAGGGTGAAGGTGCCGTCCTTGGTGATGGTCAGCTTGGTCTTCTGCTCGTAGGGGAAGTTGGTTTCCTGGCGGATGCCGAATTTCTTGCTATTCAGCTCGCTGGCAGTAAAGAGGTTCACGTAGAGTGTGTCGTTCGTGGCACTATGGGTGTAGATGAAGTGCCCGTATTTACTGTGGTTCTCCATACCTGTGCCCACGCAGCACCACATGCCTTGGTTCACCTGCGAGTAGATGCGGTAGGAGAGAGGACGTAGCGAGGTAAAATAAACGTAGCCGCCGGTCTTGGGGTCTTGGGTGGACATGATGTGGTTCCACATCGTAGCCTCGTAGAAGTCGGCATACTTGGCATCGTGGGTGTCATCGAAGAGGTCTTCGGTAAGCTTCAGCATGTTGTTCGAGTTGCACGACTCGGGACCTTCCATGTTGTTGATGTAGAGGTGTCCGTTCTGGTGGTTCTGGAAGTGCTCGCTGATGGAGTTGCCGCCGATGCAGACGGTGCGGTTCTGGGCTACGTCTGTCCAGAAGTTCAGGACGGAGTTGCGATAGTCGGTCAGGGTCTTGTCCTCCTGCCATGCACGTTCGAAGCCAATGTACTTGGGCACTTGCGTGTTGGCATGTTTGCCGTCAAGGAAGGTGGCGTTGAACGTTTTCATGCCGTCTATCATCTGACGGTGGCTGTACTTCTTGGCACCGTCCAGATACTTCTTGTCGCCGAAAATCTTGTAGGCATCCACCAGCGTCTCGTTCATGCCGCCATGCTCCCAACCGAGCACCTGCTGCATCTCGTCGTTCGTGAGGTTGCTGACGACATTGACGCTCCAATCGGAAAGACCTCGGAAGAGTTCCTTGGCCACTTTGCTACCTGTGTAGAGGTAGGCATCGCGCAAGCCTGCCAATACCTTGTGCTGGCAGTAGAAAGGCACCCAACCGCCATATTTGCGGAACTCTGTCAAGTCTTTAGCGTAGAGGCCCGTCCAAATCTGGTTGATGGGCTGTCCACCGATAAAGCCCTTCATGCCCTTAGTGTCGTTCTTGTAGGCATCCTGGCAGTCCTTCATGATGTTGAGGCAGTAGTCGAGACGTTCCTGCATCTTCGCCTTCATGTCGGCATCGTTGGTGGCAGCGTAGGCGAGGGCAAGGGCGGTCACATAGTGTCCGCCAACGTGGCCTTCGAGGCTCCAGTCGGAGAGTCCCCAGTTGCTGAACGAGGGGTGCTTTTGTTCCCAGTTGTAGTACTTCGAAGAGCTGTTCTTGGTGAGACCTGCCTGACGGATGAACGGGGTCATCAGTCGATCTACGTCGTACTTCAAGAGCAGTTCGTCGTTAATTTCCATCATGGTCTTCATCGGACCATCAAGCAGCGTTACTTCTTCGAGGTTGAAATGCTGCGGATAAATTTCGCTTTGTGCAGCGGCGTTCCCTGCGAACAGGAAAGACGACACAACAGCAATAGACAGAATTTTTTTAAACATAATAGGTTACATGAATGGTTTTCTGGTGCAAATTTACGAATAATAATTAGAAAGTCAGCATTTTTCACTAATTTTGTAGGCAAATTAGACGAAATGCAGGTACTACCGAGCTTTTTCAACCCTTCCAACGATATGGCATTGGCTGCCAATGTCCGTCAATATCTACCACCCCGCCGCATCCAGCAAATGGAAGCGGACTTGGTGGATTTGGCTAAAATGTGGGAAAACACACGCTTTGCAGGCCCTTGGGGATGGAGTCTTGCCACAAAGCAGCGGTACAGGCAGATGGGTCTGGCGGAAGGGTTACTTCCGTCAGACGAATGGCTTGCTCAGTTGAGGGGGCTTTCTTCGAGGGAATTTGCCTGCCGATACATTAAAGATTTATTGGTAGAAATCGCTGACGAGAGGTTGCTGGGGAGCGAAATGCGATGGATGGATAGGCTCTGCGTGGAACCAGGAACGCGCATCTTCAAGTCTCCTTGGTCTTCTTCGGGGCGTGGCGTGTTTGTGTCTTCTTCATGCGATGATCACACCGAGTCTCGTCTTCGGGGTTTCCTGTCTTCGCAAGGAGGTTTTGTGGTCGATCGGTTTTATGCAGACAAAGTGCTCGACTTTGCGATGGAGTTCTTTGTGGACGATGACCATACGGTGGACTTTCTGGGATGGTCGGTGTTCCATGCTGCCGAGCATGGTGCCTATGGGTATAATTATGTGGAAAGTCAAGAAGAGTTGTTGCGGCGCATCGACGTGGATGCCTCCCTCCTACAAAGGCTCGTTGACTACCACAAAGTTCATCTTTCCCAAACCTCCTATCGGGGACCTGTCGGAATCGACATGCTCAAGACTACTGACGGACGCATCCATCCTTGCCTCGAAATCAACTTCCGCCTGAACATGGGCATCCTCGCTTTGTTGTTGCACGAACGATATGGCGCTGGATGTACGAAACAATTAACCCCTCTCAATCCCAATGGTTTTGAGGCATTGGTAGAGAGGGGAAAACTGATGGTTGTTTATCGTAAGCGATAACTTATTTCTTCTTCTTTTTCTTGGTCTTGGTAGCAGAGGAGGCCTTTTTGCTGTTCTTTCGGTCATGGTTAATCAATCGTGGCACATTGATGTGCTGGGGCAATTCGAAGGTGGGTTTCGCTTCTTGCGCAGCGGGGCTTTCGTTGCCGAAACGGTCGATGGCTGTGACGGCATAGTAGCGCATGGACAAGGCACGCCCTTTCAGTTCCCATTCGGTGTCTCGAATGCCTGTAGCGAGTAGATTTTCGGGGGTTCGTACATCGACGGGATAGACATTGGAGCCATACACATTATATAATATATAATTATGGGGGTGTTGGGTGCGAATCTTGTGTGAAGTGCTCCAATGGATTTTCCCGTTGTCATACTTGACGAAGGATGGAATGGAGGGGGAGATGGTGTCGCCCATCCATGTCATGCGGGCTGTTAGTGCCGGATAGGGGAAGAACTCGTCGCACGTGGTGTCGTAGATTCCCTTACAGTTTTTGGTGAGGAACTCGCCGCGATAGAATGCGATGCCACCAATGCCGCTGTTGCGGGCGGTGTACATCTCGGCACGTACCTCGTTGAGTGTCCAACGCCCTTCGCGTGGGTCGAGGAAGTAGATGCCAAGGCCTGGCACGATGGGGTGCCCGTAGGAATTTTCGAGCCAGTCAAAGAGGAAGGGGTAGTAGTTGTTTCCCGTGAAGTACATCATGGGGAAAAGGAGGTCTTGCAGGTTTTCGCGGAGCCAAAGTTTGGGGTCTTGCCACACGCCGTTGTAGCAGTTCCAACCACCGGCACTATAACGGCGGGTATCGGCATATTTTCCGATGGGCGAACTGCTCAGCTTGACCCACGGCTTGATGGACTTCACCACATCGTGTACTCGACGGACGATGTGGGTGATGTTCTCTCGTTTCCAGTCGGCTTTCGATAGACTGGAAGAGCGGGGATAGAGGTTCTCGTCCGAGAAGTTGTAAATGGATTCGGGGTAACGGATGTAGTCGAGCGAAATACCATCTACATCGTAGTTCTCGACGATTTCCTTGCAGATGCTGGCGATGTAGTCGGCTGTCTCTGGTTTGCCGGGAATCATGAACATCTCGCCTCCCTTGACGGCCTTGACCAATTCGGGATGCTTCTTCACGATGGAGGAGGAGCCATAGCCCGCTTGACGTTGTTTGGTTCCGATGGGGATGCAAACCACCCAGGCGTGAAGCTCCATGCCACGTTTATGGCATTCTTCGATGCAGAAAGCCAAGGGATCGTAGCCTGGATTCATACCAGCCACCCCCGTTAGGCTAAGTTCCCACGGCTCAATTTGGGAAGGGTAGAGGAGGGCCGCGCGGACACGTGTCTGAAAGATGACTGTATTGATGTTGGCTTTCTTATAGTTGTCGAGAATGCGGATAAGTTCCTGTTTCTGTTGTTCCCGACTGGTGTCATCGGTAGCTTTGATGCGAGGCCAGTCAAGCCCTCCAATGGTGGTGAGCCACACGGCACGGGTTTCGCGGAGAGGATGGCTTTTCTCGGATAGGAAGGGAGCGCGGTGGGTTTCGTCGTTTTGGGCGTGAAGAGTTGTTTGTAAAATGATAAAAAGCAACAACAATGCCCACACATTATGCAGATAATTCATTATAATCGTTAATTTTTTTGCAAAGGTACGGAATTTTTCCTACTTTTGTACTCAATTTGCACAAGATAAGCAATATCGTGGCATAAAAACATGGTGTTAGGCTTTGGGTTTGTCTTGTCTTTCGCAAATATTCTTATGTAAAAAATACAGAAATGGTTACTTTTATAGTCTCTTTGTTGCTCCTTATTTTAGGCTATGTTTTTTATGGAGCACTTGTGGATAACACTTTTGGTGCCGACCCGAAACGTCAGACACCGTGTTACACATCACGGGATGGTGTTGACTATATGCCGATGCCTACTTGGAAAGTTTTTCTCATCCAATTTCTCAACATTGCTGGCACAGGCCCCATATTTGGAGCCATACAGGGTATTCTTTTTGGCCCAGGAGCATACTTGTGGATTGTCTTAGGCTGTATCTTTGGTGGTGCGGTGCATGACTATCTTTCAGGCATGATTAGCCTTCGGAAGAATGGTGCCAGTTTGCCAGAGATTGTCGGCGACGAACTGGGTTCGGGGGCTCGTATGGGAGTGCGTGTCATGTCGCTTGTGCTAATGATTTTGGTGGGAACAGTCTTTGCCACAACACCAGCCGACATCCTTGATGGTATGATGGTGGATGACGGTTTTCTCTGGTCGAAATATTTCTGGGAGATTATCATCTTTGCCTATTATATTTTGGCGACTTTGTTGCCTATCGACAAACTGATTGGACGAATCTATCCTGTGTTTGGACTTGCTTTGCTCATCATGGCGGTAGGTCTTGGGTATGGAATCTTTACACAGGATGGAGTGATGCCCGAGATTACGGAGGCATTTAGCAACCACCATCCCACAAGCGTAATTCCGATTTTTCCAGGTTTGTGCATCACGATTGCCTGTGGTGCTGTGAGTGGCTTCCATGCGACACAAAGCCCGATGATGGCTCGATGCTTGCAGAACGAGAGGTATGGTCGCCCTATTTTCTATGGTGCCATGATTACTGAAGGAATGGTGGCTCTCATTTGGGCGGCTGCTGCCATCAAGTTTGCGGAAAGCTTAAATGTGCAAGGTGACACCCCATACGAGAAGTTGGTGGCGGCTATGATAAACCCCGAGACGGGAAAACCTTCTCCGGCAGTGCTTGTCAACGCCATCTGTTCCAGCTGGTTGGGCAAAGTGGGAGCTATATTAGCGGTGTTGGGTGTTGTGGCTGCCCCTATTACAAGTGGTGACACAGCTTTCCGTAGTGCACGACTGATTACCGCGGATTTCATGCACTACAAGCAGAATCGTGTCTATAAGCGTGTCCTGCTTTCCGTGCCGATTTTCTTGCTGAGTGGTGTGCTGATGTTTATTAACTTTGACATCCTATGGCGTTACTTTGCATGGTTCAACCAGAGTCTTTCGGTGATTACTCTATGGGCTGTCACCGTTTGGCTGACAAGGCGGAGCGTCAAAGAAGGCCGTAAGCCATACGCTTTTTTTATTGCGCTTATTCCCGCTTTGTGGATGACCCTCGTGTGTTCAACTTATATCATCATCGCTCCTGAAGGTTTCCAACTCAACTACATCGTGGCATACGTGATGGGTGGTCTTGTCACCCTTGGTGCATTGGTGTGGTTTATTCTGTGGGCTAAAAAGCTACAAAAAGCATGAAGCGATATGTCTGGCAACCTGTCGCCTTTTTTGTAATAGGACTGGGATTTTATGTCTATAATGGTGTAGTTTGGAACACATGGAGTACTTATATATTCCATATTATCGGCTATGCTGGTATATGCGGGGCACTATCGTGGACGTTATATAAAAAAGAAAAGTATAAATCTAATTCTTAAATTGATAATTCATACTGGTATGAAGAAAATCTTTTTTACACTCATCTTTGCCCTTGTTGGCATGAGCAGTGCTTTTGCACAATTCGAGAAGGGCAAGTTCTATCTTGGAGCAACCACTAATTCGGCAGGTGTGTCTTATAGCAAGACAGACAAGTTTTGTTTCAATGTCGGTGTGAATGGCGGATATATGTTCGAAGAAGCATGGATGGTTATATTGGAGGCTGGTTTTGACTACCATAATTCCGATATGCAGGATTTCTATGCAGGAGCTAAGTGTCGCTATTTGATTGAACAGAACGGCCTCTTCCTTCAGATGGGTGCCAAATATCTGCATGGTGCACCTAACTTCAATGATGTACAAATTACTCCAGAAGTGGGTTATTGCTTTTTCTTGAATCACCATCTCACTCTCGAACCTTCTCTCTACTACGACGTGTCACTGACAGAATTTTCCGAGAAGAGCAAGTTTGGCGTGAAGATCGGGTTGGCTTGGTATTTCTAAGAAATAAGTTTAAACTTTACCAATAAAATATTGAAGCATTATGTTAAGTGTAGAAGAACTCAACGATAGACTTATTGACCTTGCCTTTGCAGAAGACATAGGTGATGGCGACCATACGACACTCTGTTGTATCCCTGCTGATGCCTACGGCGAAAGTAAGCTCCTTATCAAGGAAGAAGGCATCTTTGCCGGTGTGGAGATCGCCAAGGAAGTGTTCCGTCGCTTCGACCCTACGATGGAAGTAGAAGTGTATATTCAAGATGGTGCTCACGTGAAGCCAGGCGACATCGTGATGTCTGTAAAAGGGAAGGAACAGAGCCTCCTTCAGACAGAGCGTCTCATGCTCAACATCCTGCAGCGCATGAGCGGCATCGCCACCATGACGCACAAGTATCAGCAGGCACTCATCGATGCTGGTACCAAGACTCGTGTGCTCGACACCCGCAAGACCACTCCTGGCATGCGCATGCTGGAGAAAGAGGCAGTCAAGATAGGTGGCGGCATGAACCACCGTATCGGACTCTTCGACATGATACTGCTCAAGGACAACCACATCGACTTCTGCGGAGGTGTTCACAACGCCATCAGCCGTGCCAAGCAGTATTGCAAAGACCACAACAAGGACTTAAAGATTGAGTGTGAAGTGCGCAACTGGAAGGAACTTGAAGAGGCTCTTGCCGAGGGTTGCGACCGCATTATGTTCGACAACTTTACACCAGAAGACACCGAGAAGGCGGTCAAGCTTGTCGCTGGCCGTGCCGAGACCGAATCCTCTGGCGGCATCACCTTCGACACCATGATTCCCTATGCAAAGGCAGGTGTTGACTTCATCTCCTTTGGTGCCCTGACTCATAGTGTCAAAGGTCTTGACATGAGTTTCAAGGCAGCAGGTAGCGACAAACTCATCATCAAGTAAGAAACAAAGACTGAATAGAAGAAGCATGCAGTGTCAAAGGCATTGCGTGCTTTTTTTATTCATTCTTTTGAGGCTACAGGTAGCCTGACCCACAGCCATCTTGGGATAAGTCGCCAGATGGAGACAAGGAGTCGGTAGCGCCAATCGATGGTGATGATGGAGCGGTTGTGGTGGATGCCTTTTGCGATAGAGAGGGCGACGTGGTGTGGGTCAAGTTGGAGGGGGTAGTGATGACCATCGGCAAGAAGGGGAGTGCGCACAAAGCCTGGGCGAATGTCGTGGAGGTGGATGTGGTGGATGCCTCTGATGTGACATAGTTGGGTGAGGCACTCCATATAATGGTTGATGTAGCGTTTGGTGGAGGAGTAGGCCGGAGCAGCACCAAGTCCACGTGTGCCAGCGATGCTGCTGATGACAGCGAGGTGGGCTTCCTGTTCTGGATGCTCCATGAAGTAGTGGAAGGCGGTATCGACCAACTGTGTGAATCCTACCACATTGGTGGCCACGGTCGCCATCTCCTTGTCGATGTCGAGGGATGGATTCTGGTAGCCGATGCCGGCGCTATGGAAATATAAGTCCATGCCACCCGTCTTGCCGATAAGTGTGAGTAAGCGACGAGGTGCATCCTCTTGGGTAATGTCAATACATTCGGTGGCAACCACGTCGAGGTTCTTGCTTTGAATCTGTTGTAGTAGGGCTTGTCGTCGCCCAGCGATGCCGACTTGCCAGCCTTGTGCGGTCAACACTTTGACCATTTCCAGTCCGATACCCGAAGTGGCACCGATGATGATAGCTCTTTTCTGTGGATTACTCATTGCCTTTCACGTTTTTATGATTGCAAAGATATTGCTTTTCCTTCAATCTGCCAATCAGAAAGTCCTTTTTTTTGTGTCGAATTTCTTTCTTTAAAGTGGAAGGCTATAGAAAGAGGGGATGCACCATTCCAAAGTGCATCCCCTCTTTTTGTATTGGAAGTTGTGTTGACCATTAGTTGATGAACAGCAGTTCGCGGTACTTTGGCAGTGGCCAGAGGTCGTTGTCCACCACTTCTTCGAGTTTGTCGATGGGGCGACGGATAGCGAAGAGTGATTCGGCGATTTCGTGGTAGGCAAGAGCCTTCTCACGCTCATCCTCAATCTTGTTGGCAGCCTTGCGAGCATCAACCATTGCAGCACACTTGGTACGTACATCTTCGATGAGCTTGGTCACACGTTGGAGCAGTGCCAGTTCTGTCTGTGCCATCGTCTCGAAGTCTTCTGGATAGAGGGCTTTGAGCTGTGTGATGATGTTGAGCAGACGAGTCTTGTAGGCGAGAGCAGCAGGGATGATGTGGTTCTGAGCCATACGTCCCATCACACGTGCCTCAATCTGTACCTTCTTCGTGTAAGTCTCCCATTTCACCTCATTACGAGCCTTCAATTCTGCTTCGGTGTAAACACCTGTGTTGGTGAACATCTCCACAGAAGCAGCTTTCGTAAATTCGTCGAACATGAGTGGCACACTGATTTCGGTGTCCAGTCCGCGACGCTTAGCTTCTTCCTTCCATTCGTCTGTGTATCCGTTGCCATCGAAGCAAACTGTGTCGATGATGCTGGAAATGAGGGGCTTCAATACGTCCATGAAAGCGATGTTCATAGACTTTCCTGCTGCGATTTCCTTATCGACGGCTGCCTTGAACTTCGTGAGCTGCTCAGCAACGGCTGCATTCAGCGTCGTCATGGCACCTGCGCAGTTCGCACTTGAACCTACAGCACGGAACTCGAAACGGTTACCAGTGAAGGCAAATGGACTTGTACGGTTACGGTCGGTGTTGTCGATGAAGATTTCTGGAATTTCCACCAAGCCTACAGACTTCTCTTTCTTACCTGCAATCTCGATGGGTGTGTCAGATGGTACTTCGAGCAACTTGTGCAGCACCTGAGTCATCGTGTGTCCGAGGAACGAAGAGATGATGGCTGGAGGAGCCTCGTTGGCACCCAGACGATGGGCGTTGGTTGCTGTAGCGATAGAGGCTTTCAGCAAAGCGTTGTGCTTCTGTACAGCCACCAGTACATTGACGAAGAATGTCACGAACTGGAGGTTGCCCATTGCATCCTTACCTGGAGCAAGGAGAAGCGTGCCAGTATCAGTACCGAGTGACCAGTTGTTGTGCTTACCAGAGCCGTTGATGCCAGCGAATGGCTTTTCGTGCAACAGGAGTACAAAGCCGTGCTTACGGGCAATCTGCTGCATCAAGTTCATCATCATCTGGTTCTGGTCATTGGAGAGGTTGGTCTCGCCGAAGATAGGTGCCAACTCGAACTGGTTGGGTGCCACCTCGTTATGACGGGTCTTCAATGGGATTCCATGACGATAACCTGCAATCTCCACATCCTTCATAAACTCCATCACACGTGATGGGATAGCGCCGAAGTAGTGGTCATCCAACTGCTGGTTTTTCGAAGACTCGTGTCCCATCAGCGTTCTGCCAGTCAGCATCAAGTCTGGACGTGCAGCGTAGAGGTCTTCATCCACGAGGAAGTACTCCTGCTCCCATCCGAGGTAAGAATACACCTTCTTCACCTTCGGGTCGAACATCTGGCAGATTGGCACAGCAGCATCGCTCACAGCCTTCAGAGACTTCTTCAATGGAGTCTTGTAGTCGAGGGCTTCACCTGTGTAAGAGATGAACACCGTTGGGATGCAGAGCGTATCGTCCTGAATGAATACGGGAGATGTTGGATCCCATGCAGTGTAACCACGAGCCTCGAAAGTGGCACGAATACCACCACTTGGGAACGAACTTGCATCAGGCTCCTGCTGAATGAGTGACTTGCCGCCAAACTCCTCCAACATACCACCCTTGCCGTCATACTCCATCAGCGAGTCGTGCTTTTCGGCAGTACCCTCGGTCAATGGCTGGAACCAGTGCGTAATATGCGTCACACCATGTTCCATTGCCCAAGTCTTCATGCCGTCAGCCACCTCGTCGGCAATGGCGCGGTCGAGCTGATGTCCGTTGTCGATGCAGTCGATAAGGGCCTCGTAAGTCTCTGAACTCAGATACTTACGCATCTTCTCGCGGTTGAAAACTAACTCTCCGAAATACTCAGATGTTTTCTTCTCAGGAGTCTCGGCAGGCACCGCCTTCTTCTTGAAAGCGTCCTGTACAACGTCAAATCTTAGTTTGCTCATAGTTGTCTTTGTTTTTTTTATATGTGTTTATGTTATATGTTTATTTCTCTAATATGCTTGTTCATGCACCCCTTTGACAGCGCGTCCGCTGGGGTCATTCATGTTCTTGAATGCTTCGTCCCATTCGAGGGCGATGGCGGTTGAGCATGCTACAGATGCCTCTTGGTTGACACTCTTTGCGGCAGAGGCGCTGGGGAAATGCTCCTCGAAGATGCTGCGGTAGTAGTACTCCTCCTTGCAAAGCGGTGGGTTGATGGGGAAGCGTTCGGCAGCATGTGCCATCTGCTCATCACTAACTGCTTCGGAAGTGATTTTCTTCAAGGTGTCAATCCACGAATAGCCCACCCCGTCGCTGAACTGCTCTTTCTGTCGCCATGCGATGCTTTCGGGCAACATATCGGCAAACCCTTCACGCACTACACCCTTCTCGATAGTCTTTCCAGGACACATCTTCAAGGCTGGGTCGATGCGCATGGCTACATCCAGAAACTCTTTGTCAAGGAAGGGTACACGTCCCTCGATACCCCATGCCATCAGTGACTTGTTGGCTCTCAGGCAGTCGTAGAAGTGGAGCTTGCCCAGTTTCCGCACCGTCTCCTCATGGAAGGCTCGTGCATCAGGAGCCTTGTGGAAATAGAGGTAACCACCGAAAATCTCGTCTGCCCCTTCACCACTGAGCACCATCTTGATACCCATGCTTCGGATGACTCGTGCCAGCAGATACATCGGTGTAGAGGCACGCACGGTGGTCACGTCGTAAGTCTCGATGTGGTAGATGACATCGCGAATGGCATCCAAACCCTCTTGGATGGTATAGTTCACCTCATGGTGTACCGTCCCGATATACTTCGCCACTTCGCGGGCTTTAGCCAAGTCGGGTGCCCCTTTCAGACCTACTGCGAACGAGTGCAGACGAGGCCACCAAGCATCGTGCTCATCGTTGGTTTCGATACGCTTGGCCGCATAGAGTTTGGCAATGGCAGACACCACCGAACTGTCCAGACCGCCTGAAAGTAGCACGCCGTAAGGTACGTCGCTCATCAGCTGACGCTTCACGGCTGCCATCAGTCCGTCCTTCACCATCTGCACAGCCTCCTTACGGTCGCTGGTTGCCCACTTCATGCCGTCATACTGCATCCAGTCGCGCTGATACCAACGTTCAATCTTGCCGTCGTGCTTGCTCGTGCAGAAATGTCCGGGAGGGAAGGGCTGATACTCGTCACATTGTCCCTCGAGGGCTTTCAACTCGCTCGCCACATACACGGTGCCGTCTTGGTCGTGCCCTATATATAAAGGTATCACACCGATGGGGTCGCGTGCCACCAGATAGTCATCTGTTTCTGTGTCGTAGAGTACAAATGAGAAGATGCCACTGAGTTCGTCCATGAAATCAATGCCCTTATCCTGATAGAGTGCCAAGATAACTTCGCAGTCGCTACCCGTCTGAAAATCATACTGTCCTGCATAGCGCCGTCGAATTTCTTGATGGTTGTATATTTCGCCGTTTACTGCCAATACCACTTTGCCGTCAGCCGAATACAGAGGCTGTCCACCAGACAGCGGGTCAACAATCGCCAGACGCTCATGCGCCAGCACAGCCTTCCCGCTGCTATACACTCCGCTCCAATCAGGACCGCGATGCCGAATCTTTGCCGACATCTTCAACGCCTGCTCACGTTTCTTCCGAGCATCGCCTTTCGTTTTGAGTATTCCTACAAATCCGCACATATCTTTTTGTGTTTAATTCTGTGTTATATAAGAACAAATTGTTTTTGTTTTCTTGATTTCGGTTGCAAAATTACAAACTTTATATTTAATGAGCAAGCATTTTGACAATAAATTATCAAAATCCTTGTCATTTTGTTTGTTTTTGTTGTGTTTGCCATGAGAAAAGGCAGGGATGAAGCACTTTTGTGCTTCATCCCTGCCTTTTCTCTGTGTCGTATATACCCACACTTGGGTGTTATGCAGAGGGATAGTTGATTTGTTGAATAAAGTATTGATGCAGATGGTGGTCGGCTGTCAGTTCTGGATGGAAAGCGGTGGCGAGTTGATGCCCTTGTCGGACAGCGACGATGTGACCATCTACTTCGGATAGGATTTCGACATCAGGAGAAAGTGCGCGATGGACGTATGGCGCACGGATGAACGTCATGGGTAGTTGGTCGGCGATGCCAGCGACTTCTCCCATCGCATTGAAACTACCTAATTGCCGCCCGTAGGCATTACGGCACACGTCAATATCCATGGTGCAGAGTCCTTGACGGGGATGTCCATCCTCTTGTTTGGCAAGCAGGATGAGTCCTGCACAGGTGCCGAAAACGGGCAGACCATCGAGAATGGCTTGACGGATAGGGTGGAGGAGTCCCAAACTGCTGAGCAGATGGACTTGGGTGGTCGATTCGCCTCCAGGGATGATGAGCGCATCCTTCGGCTGTTGCCAGTCGCTCAACTGACGCACCTCGAACGTCTCCACGCCCAGCTCCTGCAACACTTGTTCGTGCTCAATGAAAGCCCCTTGCAGGGCAAGTACTGCTACTCTCATTTCTTATCATTTCTCATTTCTCATTTCTCATTTTTCATTTAGCGTAGCGCCCTTACTTTCCACGCTCTGCCATCAGCAGTTCGATTTCCTGCTCGTTGATGCCCACCATTGCCTCGCCGAGGTCTTCGGAGAGTTCGGCCAACAGTTTCGCGTCCTGGTAGTTCGTTACAGCTTGCACGATGGCGGCAGCACGTTTCTGTGGATTACCGCTCTTGAAGATACCGCTCCCCACGAACACGCCCTCGGCTCCGAGCTGCATCATCAGGGCAGCATCGGCGGGGGTGGCGACACCACCTGCAGCGAAGTTGACGACAGGCAGTTTACCGTTTTCGTGTACATATTTCACTAATTCGTAGGGTGCCTGCAATTGCTTGGCGGCTTCGAAAAGCTCGTCTTCGCTCATGCTCACTAACCGACGAATTTCGCTCTGCATCAGTCGTATATGGCTCACTGCCTGCACCACATCGCCCGTACCAGGCTCTCCCTTGGTACGAATCATCGTGGCACCCTCGGCAATGCGTCGCAACGCTTCACCCAGGTTCTTCGCTCCGCAGACAAATGGCACGTCGAACTTCGTCTTGTCGATGTGGTAGATGTTGTCGGCAGGACTCAGCACCTCGCTTTCGTCGATGTAGTCAATCTCGATGGCTTGCAATATCTGTGCCTCAGCAATATGCCCAATGCGGCACTTTGCCATCACAGGGATGCTCACGGCTTCCTGTATGCCACGAATCATCTTTGGGTCGCTCATTCTCGATACACCCCCTGCCGCACGGATGTCAGCAGGAATCCTTTCCAATGCCATCACGGCACACGCACCAGCTTCCTCTGCGATGCGAGCTTGTTCGGGAGTAGTCACGTCCATAATCACGCCACCCTTCAGCATCTGTGCTAACTGGCGGTTCAGTGCTTGTCTGTTCTCTTTCATGTTCTTTGTGTTGATAGTTTATATTCGCTGGGAGATAATCCCTTTTGTTTCTTGAAATAGCGGGAGAGATGCGCCTGACTCGAAAAGCCGAGTTGCAGGGCGATTTCCTTCAATGGCTTGTTGGTGGTGGTCAGCAACAAGGCGATCTCTGTCGTGATGCGTTCGTCGATGATGGATTTGGGCGAGCGTTCGGCAATGCGTCGGGTGACCTGTCCGAGATAACGAGGGCTGACGTTGAGCTGTTCCGCATAGAAAGCCACATCGGCATAACGGTTGAAATAATGCTCCACCGCATCCAGAAACTGATTGTACAGCTCCTCGCTTCGGCTGTTTCCCTCGGCATAGTCGGCTGGCAACTGCTTCAGATAAGTCCGTGCATGAAGCATCGCCTCGTCCATCTGCTCCCCACGGCTCAGATAGAAGGCCACCGCCGATGCCAGCTGGTTGGCATAACCGTGTTTGCGGGGGCCGATGGGTAAGTCGGACGGTTCCAGCACGACGGTACACAGCGGCATCAGCAACCGTTCTATCGCCTCATAGACCTTTGTCGAAACCAGTTGTTCGCCCTTGGTCGATTTTAGCACAGGTGCATAGACGATGTGGCGTGGCTGATATTTCTTTAGCACATCCACCAATGTCTCCACCACGTCGATACGACGCAACAAACCAATCTTCACTACCTGTGGTTGTAAGTCGTTGATAATGGCTTCCACCTGTTGACGTACCACCGAGGCAGGCAGGTCGTAGAACTCCTGAATACCCAATGTGTTCTGCACCGTGATGGAGGTCACCGCCGATGCCGCCATGCCTCCCAATGCGCTGATGAAGCGGATGTCGGCTTGCACACCAGAGCCGCCCGTTCCGTCGCTTCCTGTAATTGTCAGTATTGTCGTGTCCATGTTCTTGCCGTTGCTTGAAATCGGTTGCAAAGTAACGGAAAAAATGGAACCTGACCAAATCAAGTTCCATTTATGATAAACGAAAGTGCAGTTTTGCCAATTAGCTTTTCACAAACACCAGTTGGCTTCCCTTTCCGGAAGTTGTGATGCCGCTGTTGGGGTCGGCAGCAAAGCGGTGTAGTTCGTCACGTGCTGCTGTGCGACGCAAGCCGGTCAAGAACATATAGATATCGATGCGTAGGAAATGGTATTTATTCAGGTATTCGAGGGCTTTCTGAAGACGCTCTTCGGGTGTGCTCTTCACTTTGTGCAACTGCTTTACCGCACCCACCTTGGTGAGTTCCACCTTTTTGCGCAGACGTTCCAGCCATCGAGGGTCGGGACGGAAGTTGATACCCTTGATGTACACACCGTAGGTGTCATATCGTTCCCCCTCCGCCTTCACTTCCTCCGCTTCCTTGCCGTCTTTCATGCCGAGGGCAATCTCGAAAGTACCGAGTCCATCGACCTTCGCCGAGTGTCCGAGGCTCAGAAAAGAGTCCAACGATTCAACCAAGGTGCCAATCAGCGCTTCGATGGCTCCAGCCGCGTATGCTGTCCGGCTGGCTACCTCCTTCATCACTAAGTCGTTCTCCACTCGTGTGCAGTGGAAGGGCTTCGGATAGACCTTGCGTTTGCCCGTGCCCGCCATGTCGGGCATCTCGTGAAATGTGTATTCCATTGTCTTTCGTTACTTTTAGGGTTGCTTATTCAAAAAAACTCACTCATTTTGTCTCAAACACTTGACAAAGTCGAAAAAATGTTGTATCTTTGTGGGTGGAAAATGGAGGCAGTCGTCCCCCTGTCCCGCTTCAGCGGCAAAGTTAGCGAAAAACTACCAAACCTCCAAATTCTCGTTTCAAATCGTAAGCTTCGATAGTACAATCGTAAGCTTCGATAGTATAATCGCAACCTCCGATAGTACAATCGAAGGTTGCGATTGGTTTTAGTACACCCGTTGACCCACAAGGGGTAGTGGCGTAGAGTCACAGGTGGATACGGCACTGGGGGTAGAAGTCGCAGCGGTCAGTGTACGTCGATTCCTTCAAAATACAACTCGGCAATGACCGTGTCGTCGTACTTCGAGCCAGGATAGACTTCGAGGATTTCGAACTTCAGCGTCCAGTCGGGCTTTTCTGGGTCGTGGTAGCCGAGTGTACCCACCTCGAAGCATTGGAGTGTGCGGCTGTCTTGCAAGGCGAGGATGGCGTAGGGCTTGCCGTTGTAGTACATACGTAGCTTCTTCACACGTGAGTTGGCGCTCCATGCCGCCTCCGATTTCACGTGGCCGTTCAGAATCTTCACCGTCGTGATGCGTGGACACTTGCCCTCGAACGTGTAGGTCAGGCTTTCGCCGATGCCCTTTCCTTTCGTGGCCCAAACACTCTCGTGGTTGAAATCGTGGGCGTTCTTGCCTTTGTAGTTGAACGACTTGATGGGCTTCAGACAGCTCGATGCCGTCACACTCTTCACTTCGCCGCCGCAGTACCAGCTGCACGCCTCACTGTACAAGTCTTCGTAGATGGTGAGGTCGCCGTACTTGCTGATGTCCTTGGGTTCCTTTCCCTCGTCGCGTAGTGCATAGTACTTCAGCCATTCCGCTTTCGTTATCTTCGGCATGGCTGTGATGCGATTCGGTTTGATGACTTTCTCTTGGGCTTGCGTCGTGCCGAAGGCGGCAACAGCCAAGAGGATGGTAAGGATGCTACGTTTCATGTTCAATTTGATAAGATTTCTCAAAATATATGAACGACATTCCCTCAGTTTTATTGTATGTTGGGCGGCTCCATCTCCTTGACGGGGCACAGAATTATACAATAAGCTCACCGCCGTCATCGATACCTCATACGCCCTCAACCAGTATGCCGGCATGATGAAGCTGTTTAACTGGATGGGCATTGACGGTGTCTCTCTGATGTACGTACTGAACTATGTGGGCAGTGCATACAGCAAAATCATGTGTATTTAGGGCGTTCAACGCGAAAAGTGACCGAATTATTTGTATAATTCAGAAAAAACACTCTATCTTTGTAGCGTTGATTCTCGGCAGCCTTTGATTTGTCAAGCTGTCGGGTGTTTTTTGTAGAACAATATGGAACAGAGATTCGGGACAAACAGGATAGACCTGGAGGTGTTGCGCGATTTCTGCGAGCGGGAGGGGCAGTGCGTGGTGTACCGCAAGGGGGAGCAGATGGAGCGCGAGGGCGACCCGTCGCGGTGGTTCGGCTACGTGACGGAGGGGTGCTTCAAGTACGTGACGCACGGCATCAGCGGCGACCGGGAGCACATCACGTGGTTCTCGTTCGAGGGCGAGTTCGTGACCGACTATCCCAACTGCCTTGACGGGCGACCGGCGCAAGCCTCGATTGAGGCGATGCTGTATAGCCGCGTGTACCGGGTGAGCGGCGAGCAGTTGACGGGCTTTTTCCGTCAGGACACGGAGAAGATGGAGCTGCGCAGCATCATAGCCGAGCATGTGCTGAGGCAGCGCAACCAAAGTTACCTCGACTTCCACCGCGCCACGGCCCGCGAGCGTTACGAGCTGTTGCTGAAGCGTTGTCCCGGCATCGTGCAGCACTTGCCGCTCAATGCCATTTCCTCGTTCCTCTGCATCACCCCGCAGATGCTCTCCAAAATCCGCAAAGGCATCACTTTCGAGGCTCGGCTGTAGAAAAACTCTGAAACTAGTTTCATATTTATGCCCTCGGCACCCGATTCACGGGTTTTGCCGGGGGCTTTTTCGTGCCGTTTTCCGTAACTTTGCCAAACAAAACTGATAAACAATGAAGAAAATGAAACATTACAGACGGTTCCTGTTCTTGTTGACCATGCAGTCAGGAGCGACATTTGCGATTGCACAGAATATAACAGGCCGCATCATTGATGAGCAGTCTCAGCCAATGCCTTTTGCCAACGTTGTGCTCGTCAACTGTGTCGACTCTGCTTTCGTTGCGGGAGCCGTGACTAAGGACGACGGAACATTCAGCATCAACACTGACAAGAAAGATGGTTTGTTGAAAGTGTCGAGCGTAGGATATATATTAATGTATATAGACGCACGGAAGGGTAACGTGGGCGACATTCAGATGCAGCCCGACACGCAAACACTTGGTGAAATCGTAGTGAAGAGAGAACGTCCACAATACAAGATGACCACGGGAGGCATGACCGTTGATATTGAGAACTCGCTGCTGAAGGATGTCGGCACGGCAGACGATGTGCTGTCAATGCTGCCACAGGTACAGGGGAGCGATGGCAACTTCACCGTCTTTGCAAAGGGTACGCCTGAAATCTACATCAACAACAAGAAGGTGCAGAACGCCCGTGAACTGAAGCAA
>JAEEGL010222348.1_pt1 | contig 23133 bp, 31 predicted proteins | sample 9134231 | NCBI WGS metagenome assembly JAEEGL01 (sample SAMN16246548, study PRJNA631951) | gut metagenome | biome: gut microbiome; feature: rumen; material: fiber-attached | host: Bos | place: Iran: Karaj | collected 2018-10
ATTTCTTGCTTTTTTGTAATATATGTTTTTAATTCTTGTTTCTTTTCTGCAATATCTTTTTTAACTTCTTCTAATTCATACTTAGCTCTTGCAATTTCTTTATATAACATTCTACTTACATATTCATCATTATTAAAATATTTACTTTGATTAACTACATATAAAAATTTTTGTAATGTCTTTAATTTTGGTTTGATTATATAATCGCGAGTGTGTTTAAGGCAACTGATCACAGCTCGTCTTTCTGCAATACCACATCCAGTAAATTCACTTAGTACATCACGATCACTATCGTGACATTTCGCGGTACCAGTATGTACAGATCCATCTTCAGCAGTAATTACAACTTTAGCAATGCCAGTATCAGGATCCCAATAGAACATTGGTGATTTCATTATTAACTCCTTTATTAGATTAATCTCTTATAATCATTATAGCAAAAAAAAAGAGAAAAAGCAATTCTAGCCTTTTCCCAAAAAAAATTCCCATATGCGATTTTTTTGGCGGCAACGGCCGTTAACGCCAGCCACAATAAAAAACTTCCGCACTTACGCGGAAGTTTTTGCTCTTTTCTCTATTTTTTCAATAATATCATCAAGTAACCATGGATAACAAAAATTGGTATCCATTTCACAATGAAAAATAGGATTATTAATCCAATCAGCAAAGGGGTCTTGAGTATGCGAATGACCACAAAGATTAATCATACGCGCTTTAAGAGGCTTATCATTATCAAAATTACTTGTCATACAAGGGAAGTGCGACAGAAAAAAATGATATTTATTATAATTAAGATAGGTTGCCGCAACCACTTCAGCTATATTCCAACAGGTGGAATAAAGTTCACAACGAACATCTGTATCATGATTTCCTCTAATAATATGAATCTTTCCTTTGAGCTGCTTCAAACATTTAAGTCCTTCATAATTATCATTAAGCATTACATCGCCAAGATGATAAACATCATCTTCAGGCCCTACAACTTGATTCCAATGATGAATAATTGTTTCATTCATATCATATGGATTTGTAAACCCCCGTGGTACATAAAGGAAGTCTCTATTATGACAAAAATGAGTGTCTGACGTTACCCAAATTTTTTCCATTCCGCAGGCACCTCCACATATTTTACGTCAAAGATTCTATCTTCATCATCTTCAGGTCTTTCAAATTGGTAATACATGCGGCGAATCACGCCCTTCGGCACATATGCTCGCCCAGTGCGCTGTTCGTTGCGTCTTAACGTTTCCTCAAGCGACGGCCGCACAACTAAAACAGTTACATTCTTTACATTAGAAAGATCAAGAGCATTAAGCACCTTATTACGAGATGCCTTCGTTATATGAGTTGCATCAACATAAATATCTTCAGAAGAATTTTCACTATTTATTGCCTCCTGGATAGATCTTATAAAGGTTTTAAATACTTCATCTTCCTTTGAAAAATAAGGTTCATCTTCTTTAACTAATGCAAAACGAATAAGATCTCGTGAAATAATCATTGAATTACTAGCATGGTTTTTAAGCCAAGTGCTTTTTCCCGATCCCGCTATTCCACACATGAGAAAGAGATTGTGCTGCTTCATCTTTATACACCCCTTTTTCAAAATCAATTTTAAACTGTTCAGCTTGTTCAATAGTAGATACTTCTAAATGATTAACTGTTTCATTACAAAATGGACAATATAACTTTTTTCTATGATTTTTTGAATGTAAATGACTTTTATCTCGCCATAACGGAATTCCTTTGCGGCCACAGTTTAAACAATAAAAAGAATGTACCTCATATTTACCCATAATTATAGCACCTCTTCCACTTTAAAATTTTTATCAAATAAAGGAATTGCTTTCATTTCATCTAAATCGTATAATACAGTATGTCCAGTATAAAACACTCCATTATCAATATCAATTTTATGACCATCACAATATTCAAATGCTATTGGAGTTGTTAAATCTATATCACAAGATCTTTCGTGCCATTGCATTTCTTCTTGCATATATTCTAATGGAGTGTGTCCATGAATACAAATATCTTTTGGAAATTTATTTTCATGCCAATAATCAAAAAAATGATTTCTATTCCAAACCAATTCATGCTCAAGCATTTGTCGAGGATTGCCGCAAGTATATCCAGCATGAGACATATGAAAAGTATAGCCTCGTTTATTTGTATAATCTGCAGTTAAGGGTAAATTCTGTAATTTTTCAGCCCAACTTAAATCCGCACCGTCTTTAATCCAACCTTCCTTAGTTTCTCTGCCACCATTATGCATCCATAAATTATTGGCTGTTTGAGGTCTTTTTGATTGGATTTCAAATAACGTTTGCGCCATCATATCCTCATGGTTTCCTTTAAGATATACCCACTGAGGATTATTATAAATAGCTTTAATAGTCTCCCAATTTGCATAGCCCCTATCGCCAGCATCTCCTAAGAAATAAACTATATCTTCTGGAGTAAGCATCGCGCAAACCTGCTCATAAATATTATACATTCCATGTAAATCAGAGATTGCATAATGCTTCATTTTAAAACCCCCTACAATAAACCTCTTTTTTAGGATACCATTTTACTTTGCTCCAATCAGTAGCATCATTTTTAACTTCATTAATATCATTCCAAACACCAGAGTGTTCTGCAATAAACTCATTACCATACATCCATAAACGATAAGAAACATCAAAATTATCAACAGAAAAGTTAGCATAAAGTCCAGTTTTAAGATCTCTAATCTGAAGACGTGCTGCAAGTTCTCCACCAGAATGATCTTCAAATTTATACCAATGAGCATTAATTTGGCGAATAACAAAACGACCACGCCAAAGGTTATCATTTTTAATATTCTTATTTAACATTCTTACAGATTTATTAATTTTGCTCTGTGCTCTTTTTCTCATTTTATCTCTCATTATTAAATCACTCCTTCTTTATTTTTTCTATATATATTATACCAAAATTTTTACAAAAAATCAAGGGCGATTGTTTGATCGCCCTTTTAATTTCTCTTACTGTAAATCCCTAAAGCAAAAACGAGCATCATATTCTTTATTTAATTCTTCTTTTCTTTTTGCAAAGTCATAAGAATCTGCGTTCATTTCTGCTTGAATTAACTCTTTATAAAGTTGTCGTCTTACTAGCTCTGAACATTGTTCACAATATGTATATCCTACAGCACCAAGAGGAGTAATAGAAAAGGAATATGAATAATTTGGTGAGGCAATTTTTTTATATTTCATATCATGATGATGATTAACCATATGAGAATATTGCCAATCTCTCAATCGAAGATCTTCTTCTTCAGAAACTGGAAAACCCAATCTAATTTCTTTACATAAATTCTCAACCGTATTTTTCATAGCTTGAAGCTCATTATCTTTATAATGTTCATCTTTGAGACATTTATTTTGTTCTTCAAGCTGCCGTATACGATATTCTTGGTCTTCGTGCAAATATCGTAAGTTATCTAAAATATCATCAAAATTTTTTACTTCAGTATATTTTCCATTTATATGTGTATAATAACTCATTGAACTTCCTTTCTGCAAAGAAGGCATTTATGTTTTTCATCATCCCAGGCCATACATTTATCTTCTTCACATTCCATAAATGTTTCTTCATAAATGGTATTAACAGGATACCCATGTCCAGCTATTTCAAAATGAGTCATATGGGTCCATTTTTTAAATGGGCAATTTTTTATATCAATCTTCGCAATCATTTATTACCTCTAATAAATAAATAACACGATCGTATGCGGCAAGGATGTCCTCACTATCTAAAACCAAATCGCACTTGCCGCAATCTCGATCACATTGCTGACGAGCGACGCATTCTCGCTCTGTCTTTATAATGTTAATTATCTAATTCAGCGTCAACTTCCTGTGCCTCCTCCATATCAGGCGCCTCAGCCGTGGCTTTCACCAGGCCCTCAAGTGCCTTAAAATAGAAGTTCTTATGCTTATAAGCTGTAAATTTAGGCTTATCCACAATACGCACAACGACACCTTCGCGCACATGAGTTTTACCAATCGGATCTGGACCATCATAATAAGACTCGGCAATAAGTCTTATATGCTCTCCTGGAGGAATAGTACCGTCCCCAGAGAGATAACCATGCCAAAGAACAGGGACATATTTGCAGCCCATCTGCTCACAACGATAGCGCATAAAATCAGGAGTATACTCTACAACATCGCCATCCTCATTAGTCATGGTCATACGGTAAACGTAAAAATCAGACTGCGGAACGTCAATATCAATAGAGAACTGACCAACATCATCATTACCCCAAACAGTTTTCTTTCCTTCTGGAGAGCATCCATAAGAAAAAGTAGTGACAGGGCCATACTGTTTGATAAACTCTTTATCACCAGTTTTCTTATTATCTACGCTAGCCATAATAGGTGCTCCAGAAGTCTGGAAACCTACTACCTCATAATAAACCTCCTCACCTTTATGAAGTTTCCCCTCAAAAAATTTGGCATGAGGCTCTCTAAATGGATCTTTATAATAACCATCAGCATAGCTACCGTTAATAATAGTTCTTCTAGTTCCAGTTACATATCCCCAATCATAGATTGGAGTTCCTTCACGACGGAAGATACGATCTAAGATAGTTTTCTTATAACCTTTTAATACAGGAAGATAACCCGTGCGCTGAGAGGTTCCATGCATCTTTAAAGTGATCTCAATAAGCTGACCATATTTAAATGCATCAAGGTTATATGCGAGCTGTTCGGTATCAACATGCTCTACAAACAGTGGTGCTATTGGAGCCGTTGCCTTGCGTGCGCGAGTCTTGTCTTTCCGCTCGGAAGAACTAACCTGTCGTTTAGGAATATATTTGCAGCAGATCTCATGTCCATCAATAACGGAAATAGAATCTCCAATTTTAAATGGACCAACTGCTTCTCCAAGATAATCAAAACAAGAAATAGGAAGGTAAAGTCCATCAGACTTCTCACCACGTAATTTGATAGTGGTTACATTTCTCTTGTCGGGGTCCATGTAACCGCCGATGTTATTTCCTGCATCATCCTTTTTACGAACAAGATTATTAGCCGCACAAAACTCTTCAGAAAGCTGAAGGTCAGTTGGAAAATAAATTCCAATATCTCCAATTTTTACATCAAGAGATACACAAGTATCATTTCCAAAGAAAGTAGCAACCTGAAGACGATCTGCATTAGAATGTTTACGCAGCAGTTCAACTTTTACGATGTATCCGCAATGCTCAGACATTTATCACTCCTCCTCTTCCATAGTAATTATTTTCCACATCTGCCCGCAATAAGGAATATTCTTTTTGTGAGCATTTATAATTTTATTTTCTATCTTATTTTTATCTAATTTTTCTCTATCTTTTGGTCCAACTTTATTTTGAATAATATAATGTCTTGCTTCGCTTAAACTTACAAAACTTCGCTCTAAGATCATATCATCGTTCATGCTATACATTTCAACACGATGTTTTAGAGTTTTTAAAATATTTCTTGGTGCTTCTTTGAATACTTTTATCCCAGTTTCTAAATTTGATGATTCATAATCTGGAAAGGGATGTCCTTCAACTGTTGGCTCTTTCGAAATACCTTCGTAAACTTCTTTTAGATACAAAGCATCTTCAAGAGCATCATGAGTTTGATTTATATTATCAACTCCTCGATAATAAGCAACTAACTTAGCTAAAGAAATATTCTTAATTAAACCAAAATGTAACTTCGCAATATTTCCATAATCATGTAAATTCATACCAATTATAGATAATGCAGCTTGCGCTTTGACATTATTTGTATTTTCTAAATTCTTTTTAACAAAATTAATATCCATATTACCATAACAATAAAAAGTCATTTTTTCATCTGGATATTTCATTAACCAATCAAAGAAATTAGCAAATACATAATCTGATGTGGGAGCCACTTTATTTTGTTCGTCTGTAATTCCAGTAAGAGAAGTAATGAATGGAGAAATCTTCTTTTTAGCTTGTACCTCTTCATAAAAAGTTTCTCCATTTGAATTAACACAACCAATAGATATAATCTCATTGGAAAATTGTGTTGCTTCAAAATCAATAAAATAATTCATAAAATCATCACATCTCCTTTATTTTTCTATAAATATTATATCATATTTTTTATAAAAAATCAAAGGGGAGTATTTTGTACTCCCCTTATTCATTAGTCAAGGTATTCAATTAACATGTTTTTTCTCAATGGACTTCTGAGCTTTCTCATAGCTCTTTCTTCCTGCTGACGAATCCATTCTCTTGAGCACCCAAAGCGCTTACCGATTTCTGCTAAAGTCTTGGGATGACCATCATCAAGCCCAAACCGCATTTTAATGATAGCCGCTTCTTTATCAGATAAAGTAGCTAAAACCGCAAGGATTTTGTCATGCTTATCGCTTTCGATAATGTTATCTAAAGGAGAAACAAAATTGCCATCCTCAACCAAATCACCAACAGTTGCTTCATCATCATCTCCTACTGGAACATCAAGAGATAAAGTATCGGCATAAGTATTCTGAACATCTTTAATCTTCTGGACATCAATATTCATATACTTAGCAATCTGATTAACAGTTGGTTCTTTTCCAAGAGTCTGAGTTAACTCAGCAGTAGCCTTTTTAACCTTACTAGCTAAATCAATCATATGAACAGGAACTCTAATAACTCTGTTCTGATCAGCAATCGCACGACTGATTGCCTGACGAATCCAGTAGGTAGCATAAGTAGAAAATCTGAAGCCCTTAGCAGGGTCAAACTTTTCTGCCGCCTTCAAAAGACCAATGCCACCTTCCTGAACAAGATCCTGAAATCCTAATCCAACGCCCTTGTACTTGCGGGCGATGGACACGACAAGGCGCATATTATGAGCAATTAACTTGTTTCTTGCATTAATATCACCAGATTTGATCTTAGCTGCAAGCGCCTTCTCATCATCAAAAGAAAGTAACTCATAATTACCAATCTGCTTCAGCATCAGACGAGTAGAATCTACAACTACGCTCTGATCCCAATCATCATTCTGCGCGATACTATCTTCAATTTCATCTTCAAAAGTAGTTTCATCAAGAATAATTTCTTTTTCCATGAGCATCCTCTCCTTTGATTTCTTTTCTTTATTTTTTCTATATATATTATATCAAAATTTTTTAAAAAAATCAAATAGAAATTGGTAATTTTAGACAATCAATCCCATTCAGCTCGTTCATCATTATCATCATAGTCACATTCATCAGCTTCAAAATCAATTTTCTTTTCAGCTGTATCATTAATTGTCCAAACTGATTCATATTCTTTTTCAGTAATTTTGTTTACTCGCTTATCCATTTCATCTTTCCAGAAAGGCCAACAAGGATCTAATTTCAGCCACCAATCTAATTTGTAACCATTATCCCAATCTTTCCAACGTGCGGCAATGTTATCTAAAGATTCAAGATTATTCATATACATTTCTACATGCGGCCGCACAATACGGTCATCATGGAAATGTCCAAACAGCCAAGCGCAATTCCAATGAATTTCATCTTTAATATTATCAAACCATTTTTCCATAGAATTGTCAACAGTAGATTGATCAATTTGCGGTAAGAATAAATCAAATGGTTCCCAGGAATACGGACATGTATGAGTTAAAACAAAATCAACAGTAATGTCTTTAATATCTGCTTCAATATGAAGCATTTCTTTTAAAGAAAGTTGTTCATCTTTAAACCAGCCGGTCCATTGAGTCTCTATATCAATGCCTTCAATCATGGCACGAGCTAATCTATAATATTTATCTACCGAATAAGCGCCACCAATTACTAAACAATAATATCCAGACATATTATAGATATTACCATCTTTTAAATATCGAATATTAGGATACTGCTTTTCATAATAAATATAGCCATCAATAACATCATCATAATCTTCTAAAATATCAGGAAGATTTTCTGGACGCTCTTCATGATTTCCGCGCACGCAATAAATGAGGCATCCAAGACTTTGGATATATTCTTTTAATTTTCTATCAGTTTTATTTAAATAATAATTAAATCCAGCATCGCCAAGAATAATTAACGCATTACTAGCAATATTATAATTATTACAAAATTTTTCTATTTTACCTTTAAAACCATGAGTATCACCAACAACAACAAAATTTTGAACTTTATCAATCCATTTCATCATTTATCTTCATGCCTTTCTGCTAATATATCTAAAGTATGTCCGTTCCATTTAAAATTTCTAGGATTTATAATTTCTATATCAAAATATTTGCGGGCAACATGATCAAAAGGAATACCACCATCCTTACCTTTTGGAACGGCCAATGTAATTTTACACCACAAGAAGGTATCTCCAATATATCTACAAGGACAAATAAAAGTATAATTATCTAACCAAAAACCATTAGAAAAAGTCATTAACAAGACACTCCATTTCTGCGAAGAACCGCAAGCATATTTTGAATTCCAACAGGATTCATAGAATGAATTATCCAAGCGATTTGGGTAAAATCTACCTTATGCTCTTCAAGCCAATCAAGGAATTTGATATAGTCTCCACCATCAAATGCAAAATCACCCGCATCATGATCAAGATCTATTTCAACAATACGTCCACTATCACTTTCGTCTGAATCCATCCAATATGTCCAAGCGTTAATAGCTTCATTAACGCTATGACACCAGATAACGCGCTCGTTAGCCCGCCAACCGCAAGATTTACGACATTTTGCTGGATCACGAATATCATCAAGCCACAGAACAATTTGAGAATACATATTTTTCACCTCTTTATCTTTTTTCTATAATAATTATAACAAATTTTTTCTAAAAAATCAAAATTTGGGTAACGTTGATTAAATTATTGTGGTATAATTTTAGTATAAAAGAGTGATAAATTTAAAAATAAAGGAGGCTCTTTATTAATGGCAACATATTATTACTATTATAATTCATCGTCATGGTCTACCTCTGATGTCGCCATTACTTCTACCTCTACTACTGGATATTCTGGATACTCACTATATATGAGAGTAAAAGTTGTAACAAATGGAAATTCTTGGACAGCGACAATGCAAGTTGGCGGAAATCCTGGAATGTCAAGAGAATTATGGAACTATTATTGGTGTACAATACAGGCAACTGGAGGAAATAAAAGTTGGAGCTATGATGACAGAAGTACTGCCAATGGAAATGGACATGGAGCCGCTTGTACTGATGGTGGGGCACTTTATTCTGGAACTACAATAATAAGTCCAAACACTTGGTCAGATTGGTATGGATCTGTTTCTGGAACTGGAAATATTACAAGTTTGACTTGGGGATGGCAAAATTCTTATTTTAATAGTGGGGTTGTAGAATGGACAAGTCCTGCGCTTTCTTTAAATTTAACTAATGTGTATATTTATAATGGTTCCTCGTGGGTTTCAGCACAACCATATATCTGGAACGGCAGCTCTTGGGTTTTAGCTCAGCCTTATATTTATAGTGGTGGATGGATAACTTAATTAAAGGAGAATGAAATTATGTCGCGAGCGATTGAAGATTATATTTGCGCGAGCGAAGATCGCTCGCATTATAATAATGAAGTTTGGTATCTTAATGGATTCTTTTATCCTTATAGAAGACCAGAGATAAATGTTTATTAGATTACTAATTAGGCTAGTATTTCTGATGAAAATTAGGATATTATTCAAGAAATTGGAAACACAATTGCAGCTCTTATTTCTACTCAAGACGTAGATGAAAATGAGGTGTAATTATGTAGTAGTTAATATATGATTAGTTTGCATCATATACCACAATAAATTATTGGTTTAATCATGGTGTATATACAGCAGAGCAAATTATGTGGTATGTTGAAAATAAAAATATCACTAAAGAACAATTTCATTTAATTACTGGATATAATTATGATGGTTTGAAATCATTATTAAAGCAATAAAAAATAGGGAACGCTTAGAGCGTTCCCTTTATTTTCGTTTATTCTTTAATGAGATATTTGTCTCCCATTAAAAGTTCTAATGTTATATTATCTCTTTCCCAATATGGAATTCTTACCAATGGAATATTATTATCTAAAGCATATTGGTTTTTTACTTGATCTCTCTATTGTTGTAATTCTAAGCCGCCCCATTTTTCAATATTTTTATAATGTTGCTCTCCATCAAATTCTATAAGACGTATAACATTATTATTTTGAATTACAGCAAAATCAAATCTACTTTTTGATAAATCAGGAAAAACATATTCTTCAATAAAGTTAATATTATTTGTAGTCAATATAGACATAATAATTATTTCTCCCATGGATTTATGATAACATCCACAAGAAACTGTTTGATTACCATCTTTTCTTTTTAAATCATGACCTTTAATACTTTTAACATTCCCGCAATCGCATTGACAAATCCAATAAGGAGTGTTTGTAATAGTTTCATCCCTTTTTAAAACAACCAATTTACCGAAACGACGTCCACTTAAATCCTCCGCAGCTTGATTACGAGCTTTTATAGTTCTTTCTTTCTATAAACAACCACAACTTTGAATTTCTCCTCTTCTTAACGAAGAACTTTTTATGGATTTAATATTCCCACATTCACACTAACACACCCAATAGCTTCCACTTTTTGTTATTCTTTCTTGGTCTTTATATAAAACAGTTAAACGACCAAATTTTTTTCCAGTTAAATCTATAAGTCTTGACATTCCAAAACCTCCTTTCATTTATTATTAAAAATTGTTTTGGAATGTTTAAAAAGAAAAGCCCAAGAACTTTTAGTTCTTGGGCTTTATCTTATTTAATACAACTATATCTATCACTATCAAGTTTTTCCAGCATAAGCTGATATCCAGTTTTTCCACTCATAATGGTCTCGAAAATGCTTGGCGAGAAACCAGACACGTAAGAGATTCGACCGTTGCCTATCATTGGAATATTATCTTGTCTCGCATCGCAATTCCAAAAAATTAAGTGAGGAAGCTTAAATCCATTCATAGTCCACTTGCGGGCAACGCCCTCAAGTACAGTTTCAACGGTACTACGATCTACTCCAGATCTACAATAAGAAACTGCGCTATCAAACTCCATATCAGAGATGATAATGACATTCTGAGGAATATCTTCAACCTTTACGCCAGGCTGCTTTGCAACATTCAGCAAAAGATCAAATACAGCTTCGATATTGGTATTATCTACCAGATTAGTTCTGTAAATTCTCTGTACCTTATCAACAAAATCTACACCATCAGTGCGGATCATCTGAGGACGAGACGCAAAGCTGATATAATGATTTGCGAAAGGACCATTGTTATGCTCGGCGCAGTACAATCCCAGAGAGATTGCAACGTCGATAGGAGCAACTCCACTTCCATAACCAGTCATAGAACCAGAGGTATCTACAACAGCAATACCATTGAAAGTAGAATTATTAAAGTAATCAGTCAGGTTATCCCAATACTTATTGACCATCAGACGATTGGTATCCTCAAAATCAACAGTATGATCGTCATATCCCCAACAGCCATAGCGAACACCAGTGATCTTGCGAGCTTCCTGAACGCACTCATAAGGATACAGTGCCTTCGCGTTGACCTTCTTAGTGGTATCCTTTGCAAAATCAGCATAAGACTGAACGTTCTCATTCTTCATACGCTCAATGTCGTGACGAGCAAAAGCATTCTTGTAAATCATACCAGCACGAGAAGGAATCTTGTCGAATTCAATCTCGTCCCAACGATTTTCAGACATTAACTTCTCAAGCACGTTGATGCGAGTACGAAGAGCAGATAATGTCTTGCGGTACTGACGAGAGGTCATACCGAAGTATCTGCGGGTAAGACGTCCCAATCTACGGCTTTCATCACTAGAGGTATTTTCAGACTTCAGCCACTTCGCCAGAAGAGAAGGAGTCTTGCACTCCAGGTCAAGAGCAAGCTGATGCTTCATGATCTTAAAGGCGTCGGCTTCAATAGGAGTATTTACAAACTCATAAAGATCATCCCAACGACCGAACTCAGGAACATGGACTAAATTGCGCTTTGCCGCCTCTGCATCCGCATTAGCCAGCCAATGCATGCACACACGGAAGAATCTACGTTCTCCCTGGCCTCCGCGCACGTCACGGATATAGAACAAGCACTTCAGAGCATATACAGGGTTCTCAGCATATGCGTTCTTAAACAGATTGATAACATCTGCATCACTACGATTACGATAAGCCGCGCCCATCGCAAACATATCAAGCAGGTCAGACTTAGTAGTCTTGTGAGTGATTCCACCATTCTCAGTGTAGGTGAAGTTGGTTGCATTAGTCAGACCATTCATAAAAGTATTCATGTATTTACTCCTTTGTTTTAGTGATTCTTCTTGGACAAGAAGAATTCTTATTTCTTTCTTTATCTTACAAATATATTATAACAAATTTTTTCTAAAAAATCAATTTGTGCTAATATAGATGATGCTCATAAATCTTACAGTTGCGACAATTTTCATAATATCCAGTATCGTAATATTCTGGAGAATCATAAATGCAAATCTTATTAGTTAATTTACATATGGTTTTCGTCGAACTCTTCGATTTCGTATCCGTTGTCTTTGAACCATTCTTGAATAACACGTCTTTCAGAACATTGATTATTTGTAGCTTCATAGACTATTAATACTATTACAGGTTCTTCAGTAAACCCTTCTTTTTCTTGAACTTGTTTTCCAATAGAATAGATACGTTTTATAATATCTTTGAAATCTAATTGATCTAATTGCTTGCGGTATGTCTTTAGAAATAAGCATTGGTGCGGGTCCCCGCTATCACAGTACTCAGGGCCGCGACACAGTTGATCACAAAGCGGGCCTGGCGCAAATGGCTCTGCGCGCAAACCATTCCAAACGCCATTTTTATCTTTCCATTGACGGCCCTGATGTTTAAACCACCAAGGGTCATATTTGGCTGTACTTAATGGAATATAATTAGGTTTCATAAAACGGATCTTATAAAAATAAGATGTCATTATTTGCATAATCCGCTGCCTTTTGGATTAACCAAATGTTTTAACAAAGCAACTCTTGTTAATAACCCAACTCCTTCTGGGACTGGAGTGATATAGTGACCCTGGGCCTCAAGATACTCATAGTCAAGGTCGCCGCACATTTTTCCATTCTCATCTCGGTTAATACCAACATCAATAAAAATCTTTTCGCCGCAAGTGAGAATTGGTACATCCCATTTGAAAATTTTAGGTTTGCCAACAGCACTTACAATAATATCAGCGTTAGCTACAGCTTTATTCAAATCTAATTCTCTTGTTTGGCTATGGCAGAGAGTTACTGTGGCATTTTTATCTATCATCATTTTAGCAAGAGGTCTACCAACCACATTGCTTCTACCAATGATTACTACGTGGCGTCCAGCTAATGAAATACCATTGAACTCAAGCCAATCAATAATACCTTCTGGAGTGCATGGAGAATATGAGTCATAAAACATTCCATCTACATCTTGGAAAGGCCAAATCCATTCTTTTCTTAAATATAAACCTTCTGGAAGTGGAAGAGGAATAATTATGCCAGTATTTCCATCAGTGGCCGCACGCATCACAGTTTGAGAAAGTTTAACTTGATCTGTATCTTCTGGTAATTTATATATATATACTTCAACACCAATTTCATTACAGTCTTTTACTTTACCTTTTACATAAGATGCAGCTGCTGGATTATCACCAACTTGGATAATACTTAAAGACATTTTATCTTTGATATTTTTATATTCTTCTTTTTTAATATTGGCGTATTCTTTGCAAGAAATCATTTTATACCTCAATAAATAGAAAAAAGCCAAGAGCCTTTCAGCTCTTGGCTCCGAATTAGTCAAACCAGAAATTAAAAAGATGATTAAAAGTATTAAAAGGATTTAGATCACCAGTATGAACAGTCATATGAAATGCTCCATAATCCTTACAAAATGCATTAAGAAGATCTTTATATCGCTTCTCTGCTTCAAGCACTTCTTTATATGCATTTTCTACTTCTGCGGCACGAGATTTTCGTTCAGCATTTTTCTCAGCAGCAGCTTTAAGCTGTTCGATTTTTGTTCTTTCTTGTTCAGCCTCTTTCTTTTTTAATGCTTCATCATATGCTTTTTCCGCGGCTAAGCAATCTTCAACAGAAGCATACTCTTTTCCAGTTTTTTCACTCATAATTTTCATACAGAATTCCTACCTTCCATAATAAATTTTGCGATACCTAATCTTATATCGCAATGCGTCATATCGGATTTGAACCGATTTATTTCAGAAGGTAATGACGCTAAGTGCGGGCGGCGAGACTCGAACTCGCACGAGCATCAAGCTCATGGCATTTTAAGTGCCAGGTGTCTGCCATTCCACCACGCCCACAAAGATCCCTTGAACAAGCTCTTCGCAGGTTTTACCGAACATGGCTTTACAACCAATATCAGCCAATTCTTTTTTTATTTTATCCAATTCTTGTTCAAGTGTTTCCATATTATTTCCTCTTTCAAGACGGCTCAATTATATTTTTTAATACTGGAATTGAACCAGTTTAGATTGTTTTACAGACAATTTGCGAACCATAACGCTTAATATTCTTGAAGAATTGGTTGCTGTATCCGTCTTATATTTTAAAATTTATTAGATTTGTGAAAATGAGTAATCTTTTGTAATAATATTTGTATCATTTGTTATTTCCGCACGGACATATGCGGTTTCCGTTTCATCCATGCCATAACCAGACATACCAATATAAGGTTCAACTCTTACTTTAGAGAGATCAACACCAAAATGTTTAGCAATAATCTGTTCAATGTCATTCTGATCAAGTTGAATAAGAGTTTTCATAAATCATACCTTCTTTCTTGATTTTTCCTTTATCTTACATATATATTATATCAAAATTTTTGGAAAAAATCAATTAAAGATCTTCATACTCTTGTTTCTTTAATTTTTCTTTATCTTGGCGTGAATGTTTCTCTTCTTGTTGTTTACTATACTCTTTTAAAACTTTGCAACTACCACAATTTCTTCGATTCTTACAAAACCAACAGTTATAAGAATCATATCAATACCACTTAGGTGGGCTAGGTAATGGTTTTCGTTTACTTTTACCCATTTCAAATTCCTTTATTTGACGGGGGCATTGGGATTCGAACCCAAATCGACGCCCTCAGAAGGCTGCAGTTTTAGAGACTGCCGTGTTGACCCTTACACCATGCCCCTCCAAAACGGAGAGCGAGGGACTCGAACCCTCATCGGCTATTAACCTACGTCAGTTTTCAAGACTGATCTCTTACCAATTAGAGTAACTCTCCAATAAAACTTACATATCTGCTAAGATAGATTCAAGATATTTTCTAGACTCAATAGTTCTATTAATAGAATCCATCTGATACTTATTCATCTTTTCAAAGTAATCAAAAGCCTTACCCAATGCGGCTGCAGCCTCAGCGCACTTCTTCGCTGCACGACGCTCACGCTTCTGGGCCACTTTATAATCACAACGGGCCGCCGCAAGATCTTTGCCTTTTTCCACGTCGAACGCATCTCTCGGATCACACTTTGCCACACCTTTAACAGTTTTTCCAGCATATGTCGAAACTGCGATAATATTATTCTTATTGTCTACATAATACTTGTACTTATAGTTTTCAAACATTTTAAATATTCCTTTCATTTTTTAAGAGCGGGTGATGGGAATCGAACCCACCTGTCTAGCTTGGAAGGCTAGCGCACTAACCGATGTACTACACCCGCACGCGTAGGGCTGCAGTGATTTATGAGATGCTATGCCCTTTTCCTGGTTTTCATTCTCATCTTCTGGAGTTAGCTATGTTCCAGTAGAAAGCTCCTAGACGGATTTGAACCGCCAACCTAATCATTACTAGTGATTTGCGCTGCCAATTGCGCTATAGGAGCAATTGTTTAAATTCTAAAAAATAAATTCCAAATAATTGGATGCTTCTGTATCTTTTTATAAACTCTATCTAATAAAGCTCTATTTACTGTTTGAAAGTTTCCAGTATCTACAAGATAACCACCAGGTTTAATAAAAGCATTTTGAAAGAAACGACTAAAATTCAAATATTCATAGAATAAGTCATCTTTATCATAAGCATCATTAAAATCTTCAATATTTAAAGACATATCTAAATTATGATCTAATTTCATGTTAACCTCTTAAAGCTGCTAGAGGGATTCGAACCCACAACCTAATGCTTTGTTCATCAATGCTTAAATTACTTCCTCCTTTATCTTTTGAATTTGTTTTTCAGCAGTATATTCTTCCGCTAAAGTAATACCCTTTTTTTGTCCAGTAATAGGATAACAAAAACGTAACGTTTTTGAAACTGAACATTCTTCTACTGGAATAAGATAACATTGATTATCCCAAAATGTAGCGAAATAATCAATTTGATTTTTATCATAACGAGTATTTAGAGTACCTGTGGAATTTATTCTAGTACTTCTGCAAGAAAATTCAATTGCGTTAGGATTATTATTTTTTAATGAAGCAGTTTTTACTTGAATTCTAATTAATTGTCCATCAATATCTGCAATTAAATCATATCGAGAATTTTCTCCATATGGTAAACTACAATGATAACCTAATGAATATAAATAAGTAATTACTTGAAGTTCAGTTAAATTACCTTTTTGTTTTGCGTTTAATTCCATATTTATTTCATTTAAGTTTGATAAACAAGGCATTTGCGCTACCGTTGCGCCATAGCAGCCTAATATTTAATGTGAGGTGACCACCTGACCGCAATCCCTCGGGAGGACTCAATTTATATACCGACTTCGCGTAGTAAGGTAACGTCAGCGCCCTTCGTCGGTTTCTCTTTACCTTACATATATATTATATCAAAATTTTTAAATAAAATCAATTAAAAAAATCTGATATAAAAATAATATTTTCATCCTACTTTATAGACGCTAATTTTCATCGCCCTATACTACCCTTTTGTTAACCTCTTGCGCCTAATTATAAACATAATTATATTCCTCATTATATTATTTTGTGAGCTGAGGCGCACCTTTTACCATCAGACTACTTCATATTATACTTATATCAGATTTTTCATCTACAACCGCAGGCTATATAAAAGCCACTATACTAAGGAATAGGAGTTCCTTATAACCCACAATTAAGATTAACATTTTACATAGTGGTAAATGTATAGTTCCGCTCCTACGGAGTGGGCCGCTCTAGATTCGAACTAGATGAGGCAGTGCCAGCGATTTTACAGACCGCGCCGCTTCCCAATACGGTATACCGACCCTTAAAGCGATTTTGAGTAAGGTTAACCGCAAACCTTGATAGTGTGGCTTATGCCCTAAGAAGTACCCAGCTGCCGCACTTCAATCTTTAAATGATGGACTCTTCTAATCCTACATCCTATCTCTTTTGGTCTTATATCACAATTTCTAACTGTAAATGCCAAGCAGGCCCTACTGGAATTGAACCAGTCCAACATGGGTCAAAGCCATGTGCCCTCCCACTAGGCTAAGGGCCTATATACAAGACTCGTTTTGGAGGTTATTGATCTATCCTACTGATCTACAAATGTAAAAGGCACATTCGACGAGATTCGAACTCGCGACACATAACTTGGAAGTTATATTTGCTGTATGAGTCTTATTATTTATTTATACAAAACTAATTAAGGTGGATGGTGGGGCTCGAACCCACGACCTTCAGAACCACAATCTGACGCGCTAGCCAACTGTGCTACATCTACCATCGTCGGGGCGACAGGATTCGAACCTGCGACCTCCTGATCCCAAATCAGGCGCTCTACCAAGCTGAGCCACGCCCCGTTAATAGGAAAGAAGAGATTTGAACTCTTGACCTCAGGTTTATCAGACCTGCACTCTAACCATCTGAGCTACTCTCCTTTATTCAAGACACCGAAAGTGAGCGAATTAGTATAATTAAAAGTTATAGAATTTGCATCCTTAAAAGTATTTGCTGTATGTGTCTTTTTTATCTTTACGTATATATTATAACAAATTTTTTCTAAAAAATCAATTTGCAGTTACTTTCCGCGCCTCCAGTTACGACTTGTGCTGGCTCTTAGTTTTACTAGTATTCTACGAGGTCTAACTTAATTCGCTACCTCCATAGCGTTAGGCTTTCACTCACTGCAAATTGATTAGGGGAGGATAAAGGATTCGAACCTTTAAACACTGGATCCAGAATAGCACTTTTGCTGTCGCGGTTTTTTTCAAAACCAAGGCGTTATCCAACGGCTTTCCCAATTTGCCTAATCCCCCCATATAATACCAGTTAATGTCATAATTATGGTTGTGTCAAACTGGCAAGATGCAACCAAAGTACCCCAAGAGGGAATTGAACCCCCATCTCAACGTCCGTAGCGTCGCGTTCTATCCGTTATACTACTGGGGCTTAATACCCCAGAGTGGACTTGAACCACCGACCCACGCTTTAGAAGAGCGTTGCTCCCTTCCAAACTGAGCTACTGGGGCTTGTATATAGGGGTCTTGATCGCGATGGGCTACCCCTAAGCCACGGTTATCGGCTGGTTATCGTTGTTCACAGCTCCCGGCGAAGATCTACGACGCTCCACTGCCGCGGCATGGATCATCAGGGGTTCGAACCCTGGACACCTTGATTAAGAATCAAGTGCTACTACCAACTGAGCTAATGATCCAAAAGTGAGAGCATATCCACCGCCTCAGCTCTCTATACCTGCCGGCTTCGCACCTGCGTCCAGGCCTCAGACATTAACCGATGGACTTCCTAGTAAAAATTTAATTAGTTATTCTTCAACCAAGTAAAAGCATAACCAAGCATACCTTCCTGCTTTGTAGCAAGCAAGTCTTTCATATGAACTTCCTTGGTCATAGGATTAATTGTTACAATAACAGCTTCATTCTTAGGCTCGCGCACCACAGGAACAACTTCAGCTGCAAACATATAACCAGTACCCTTAGTTACCTGAGTTCCAAGGAAAGCAAAAGGGGTAATACGCATACCAAGCCAACCCTCAAAGGCTTCCTTCCACATATTCATCAAATCATCAGAAATGTCTGTGGTTACATCAATCTTTGTTCCACCAAGAGCCGCACCACTCTCAACAACTCTCTCAATTCCTACTAAAGTTGCTTCTGGCATATTTGGCTTCTTATTAAAAATAAGAACAACAACATTCTCACTATCTCTACCAGCAACAACAGTCTGCTTAGCTAAAACAGCATAATTAGTACCATTAACAGGCTGCTCACCAAGATAGGCGATGCACTCATATTCAGCACCCATTAGCTTCTCACCAAGAGCACTCATAGCGCTTGCTACAACCTGCGGCATACCGCTTGTACTTACCTTAATTTCCCAATTACCTACCATTACAGGTCTCCTTAAAAATAAAAATTAGAGAGTTAAATCTCTTAACGGAGAATATTGGACTTGAACCAATACACCGCTTGCGCGATTACTCAGAGATTGCTATATCAATGCTTATAATTGTTTCAGCACCTCCTCTCCTAAATAATCTTTCGCCCAATTTACTTTATTAGCAAATTTAGCTGTATTTTTAGAGTCGGCAATTCGCAATTTTTTAGATACGGAACATTCTTCAACTGGGATTAGATAAACTTCATCTTCATATGCTATTGCGAAATAATCTATTTCATTTTTAGAATAGATATGTTTTTTTCCATTCACAACTGAATAACAATTAAATGAAATAACCTCTCCCACATCATCTGCAATTTTTGCAGTTTTAATTTGAATACGAATTAATTTATTATTAACATCCCATATCTAATCATATCTCGCTTTGTCTCCATATGGGTTAGAAACAGTAATATTATGTTGCATACACCATAAAAGAACTTTGGCTTCAGATATAGCTCCAATTTGATTACAATTCATAATAAATAAATTACAAGTTTATTATAGCAATCTCCTGCCTTACCAATTAGGCTTAATTCTCCAAAATAATAGTGTAACAAGTTCAAACCTCAAGAAAAACAACTCAACATTTAACATCTTAAATAGGATTGACTTCGTTACACTATCACTGACTTCTGCGTTCGCTCTGGCTTGTCACAGACCCCTGGCCGCATTACTTGTATAAAAACATGGATAAAAACAAAGAATTCCGCAAAGAACAAGTTGAATATATCTTAAAACAAGGAGGGCAGATGATTAAACGTAACACAATACGGAATTAGAATAAAAAATTCTCCATGTTTAATTTTTCGTTCTAGGACAAGCACTATATATGAGAAGGATAGCACCCTGCAGCCAATCATGCCATAATAGAAAGAGAGGTGAAAATGACCAAAAATAATATGATTGGATCTCCATTTGCAGTTCTTAATTTTTTTGTGTTTGCCGAATTGACTTTGAAGGAATTGAACCTTCTTAATACCAATTAAAAAGCCAAAACTAGCTGCATTACTTTCAAAGATAACCCGCAAAGTAAATGCTAATTAAAATGCTGTATGCAGCTATGGTAGTTGCGGGAGTGGGATTTGAACCCACGACCTTCAGGATATGAACCTGACGAGCTTCCAGACTGCTACTATCCCGCGATAAATTAAGCAGTTTTTAATTTATATTTCCCAGATTCTGCCAAACTGGTATTACCTAACTTGTTGGTTTACTTAGCCCATTGGACCATACCTCCAATTCTTAGGATAACTTAACCTTTCAAGACAATTTTACAACCATCAAATAATTTTAATCTGCTGTTTTTGTCTTTCATTTTACATATTTATTATATCAAAAAATTTTATAAAAATCAATTAAACCGTTTTTATAAAGGTAGTTTTTAGACTTGCCCAGGTCCCACACAAGAAAGGAAGATACATCATGAGGCTTTTAAAGACTGCCTAAGTCTAATGACCCCTGCGGGATTCGAACCCACGAACCCACCGTTTCTTGGCTTTTAGATACTCTAAGCTTTTCCTTTCGTAATAGTTTGTTTCCATTGATTATTTTTTATATCGTATCCAAGACTTTGAAGAACTTTTTCTAATTCATAATCTTTTGCCCAAATAATAGTGTTATGATTTTGTTTTGCTGAAAAACGAAGCACTTTTTCTTTTTGTCCTCCTACGTCTAGAGGAATTAAATAAGATTGATTATTATAACAAGTATAAAAATAATCTATATCATTTGAAGTGTAGGATGTATAAGTATTATTTCTAATATTATTCATAGCACACTTCATTTTTAAAAAACTTCCATCTTCAGCGATTGCAGATGATTTACATTGAATTTTATATAACTTTCCATTTATATCTGCAATAAAATCATATCTACTATCTGGTATAATAGGTTGAGATAATAAAATTCCATATCTCGAAAAATCATACTGACATTTTAGCTCAGTTATGATACCTTTTTGACTATTTTCATTCATTATTTTCTTCGCTTAGATTAACGTAAAACGCTAAGAAAGGGTGGTGACTTAGCCACTTGTCGAAGGGGCCTTTTTCGCTTTTGTTTACAGAAGGGAGCGATAACCCCACCTGGTCTTACAACAGTTCAGTTTAAAGTCCTAACTGGGATGGCAGCAAACTGTAAAGGACTTTGTTACTCATTTAGAAAGGGAGATTGTCATCATCTACTGGATCATATTCAAACACGAACTCTTCAAATTCATCGCACTGAATTTCACAATCAAAAGAATCCCAATAATCGTTCATATCAATCCTCCAAGACATTCTATTTTTTACATAATATTTGGGTGATATTTTGGCACGTAAAAATATTAAAATTGCTGTAAATGTCTTTCTTTATCTTACATATATATTATAACAAATTTTTTCCAAAAAATCAAATTGCCGATTTTTTAGCGAATACCCAAGATGGGATTTGAACCCATAAAACTTCGCTTTTGAGGCGAATATGTATGCCATTCCATCACTCGGGCAAAATGACTAGATTAACCTCAAACTAGTCTTTAGAAAATTATTTGCTGCAACAAAATTTCTTTCTTCACTCTGATAATTTGCAGATTATGAGGAAGAGGTTTTTACCCCACATATATTAGACTTTCGTTTTATATACCGTCGTATATATGTGTTTTTCTTAGGGCTGTCGCATTTGCACGTTTAGGAAGCGAATCTCCTAACAAAATAATCTAAGTGCTGGACATAGGAGGGACTTGAACCCTCGACATTCCGCTTGCAGGGCGGACGTTCTCCCAACTGAACTACTAGCCCAAATGCCCTAATTTCTTATTACGATGAACACGCGGGCCGCCAAATCTCGAAATGCGCCATGCGGGATTCGAACCCACGGTATCATGATTAAAAGTCATGTGCTTTACCTACTAAGCTAATGGCGCTAAAGTTTATGATCTGAATCACAACATTTTCGTTTCATACCTTTAATTCCTTTCTTTATCTTACATATATATTATAACAAATTTTTTCCAAAAAATCAATTAACAATTTAATGATCGGGTGTGCAGTTGTAAATCGGTCTCAACCCAGCATTTACTCAATCACACGCATTCCTGATAGATTTCAACCCTTTTTATTTATCTTTCCTCGCGCTTCATATCGGAAAGACATGTAGGTTAGGCCCTACTGTGTTCTATCTTCTGGACTTTATTTTCTTCACGGCTTTTAATGCTTGCCTACCGATCTAATATATGTGCCTCCAGGAGGGCTGTTAAGAAACTAGCCTGGATATTTGGACATAATTATGGTAGTTTAGGTTTACCTCCGCGACGAACTCTACCAAACTGGAGGAAATGCACTTTACTTCACTTCTTTTTATAGCGTTTTTTGCTTATGCCACATATCGAGATGTTATCCCATACATTCATGCGATGCTTCCTCGCCAGTAGTAGTTTAAGTGCTAAATCCGTGTTAACGCTGTAAATCTCTGTTTCTAGTCATTTTGGCACAGAGGAGTAGAAGCCGCAGGTGACACGTCTTAATCAATACGTCATATCCTGTTAATTCAGGCTTTATACACCTTAAAGCGACCTTGGCGGGATTTGAACCCGCGATCCCTAGCGTGACAGGCTAGTGCTTTGAACCGAACTAAGCTACAAGGCCTCGGGGCGGCTTTATTTCGCACTCATTGTTTCGGATTTGACAATTCAAACCAACAAGTCTACTTTTGGTAGGTAGCCG
>JAEEGL012452054.1_pt1 | contig 23133 bp, 15 predicted proteins | sample 9134231 | NCBI WGS metagenome assembly JAEEGL01 (sample SAMN16246548, study PRJNA631951) | gut metagenome | biome: gut microbiome; feature: rumen; material: fiber-attached | host: Bos | place: Iran: Karaj | collected 2018-10
CGATTCATTGGTGTTCTGAGCCACATAATTGAAGAAAGGTATGTTGTAAAGCAACAACGTGCCTATGCTCACGATACTTGAAAAGGTAAAAAGCGATATCTGTTTCATGTGGCAAAGTTACACTATTTTTTCTGATGGGGTTCAGAAGTCGGTGAGTTCGCTGTTCTTCAGTTTCAGCTTGTTGTTGGCGGGGGTTTCGAGTCCTTCGTAGACGATGCGGATCATGGCCATGTCGCGGATGAAGTCGACGGAGCCCACTTCGAGTTTGATGACCTTTACGCCCAGACGCTTCTCGAGGTCGGCCTTCAGCTCGTCGCGGCGCTCAGGCACTATCAGCTCCATGCGGTCGTACTGGACGTACTTCGTGGGCTTGGTCTTCAGGCTGTGCTCGAAGGACCAGACGGCGGCGACGATGATGACGTTGGTGATGAGCAGTTCGAGCATGGGGACACCCTCGGCAATGGCGTTGACCAAGGCGAGGGCGATGATGACAAAGAGGTAGGTCATCTCGCGCACGGGCATGGCGTCAGTGCGATAGCGCATGATGGAGAAGATACCGAAGAGTCCGATGCCGATACCCATTGAGGTCTTGCCCTTCATATCTTCCAGGACGAAGACCATGAAGAAGACGATGAAGAAGATGGCAATAGAGATGAGCATGAAGGTGAAACAGAACTCGCGGTGCTTACTCTTCTTGTAATACAGGCGGAAGACGATGAACCACGTTACTACTAAACTGATGAGCAGTCGCACCAGCATCTGGGCAAAGCTCGGGGATAAAGTCAGAAAGTCAAGCATATTTACTATTTTTTTAATTTACGATTTACTATTTACAGGTTTTGCAAGTTCCTTTTTTACCACGAATTACACGAATTTTACGAATTTGGGCTGCGCGTTGTTGTTTATTTATACGAATTTCACGAATGAAATCGCAAGCGATTTCTTACCGCGCAAGCCAATTCGTGAAATTCGTTGCATCTTAGGATGCATTATTATCATGATACTATGCATAGAAAATTCGTTCAATTCGTTAAATTCGTGGTCGTTATAAAACTTGAGAAATTTGATTTACTATTTATTTACGATTTACAGAGTTTGATGATTCAGCAGCCGTTCAATGTCGTTGACCTTGGGCTTCATGCGGTTGCAGTGCAGGTTAGGGTTGGTGAGCGCAGAGCCGATGACGTACTTCGAGAAGCCGTGGGGTTTTATACGAAGGTCGCGGAGCATGTGGAGGATGGGCGACGGCATGAGTCCGTCGCGCTTCAATTCGATGATGACGATGTCGTCCATAACACGCTGGTGGCCTGTAGCAACATTGAGGAAGCGCAGGTTGGTATCGATGGTCAGCCGCTCGGTCTTGGCCTTGTTGACCAGGGTGATGCGGTCGAAGCGGTTCTCCAACTGTCGGCTGAGCGTCGCCGGGTCGTAGCGCAGGTACTGATGGAGGAAGTCGGCATACAGTGAAGAGCGCAGATTGAAGATTGACGAATCTTCGGGGTTGAAGTCGTCGAGGGCCACGCGCTTTTTCTTCGTGCGCCCGCGGTTGTTCTTGGTCTTCACCTCGAGGAAGTTCAGGTGTGAGTCGACATAGGAGCGCACACGGAGCTTCTGCCGGTTGGTGTGTCCCGTCTCGTGGACGGTGTACATATTGCAATCCGGGGTGTCAAAGTAGACGGTGAAGTAGGCAGCAATGCGCTGACCGTCAATCGCCTGCGCAAAGTAGTCGTGCTGTGCCATCGCCAACAGGCGTTCGAGCATCAGCCGCGTGGTGACGAACTTCGTGTCCGTCCGATTCATCAGGCGTATGCCACTCATCTCGTCGAGGGTGATGGGGTCAAACTGTTTGAGTATTTCTTGCATTGTTTCTGGTTGTCGTTGATGGTGCAAATTTAGTTATATTGTCTGATTCTTGCAAAATAATTCAGCGAAAAGGCCTGCTGGTTCAGCAAACCGCTCATTTAATCTTCGGTTTCAGCTCGTCGGGCGAGTCGTTGGTAAACATATTGACGGGCGGCGCCTGTTTCGTAAAGAAGTCAGCGACGACGGCGGGCGTCAACTTCAGTGTCGGACGGAAATCGCCACTCTGCATGTAGCGGAGAATGGCCTGACGCATCTGGCGGGCCACGGGGCGACTGTCGAGACGATCCGTAATGTCCATCGTCGTCATGAGCAGACGGCCTTTCCCCACCCGAGCCTCAACGAGCATGCCTAACTTGCGCGAGACGTGCCAGGTGTCGATGGGCTGTATGGGCGACTGGTAGTCCTTTGGCAGTTCGCGGAGATTCATCACCTGAGCGCGGTTCAGCAGTTCCCACCAGTTGAGGTTCGACCAGTCGTCGGTGGGGAAGTCGTACTTGAACAGCGGGTGCGACTTGTCGATATAGGCACCTGTGGTGTGCGGCGGCCGCATCTTGAACCATGAGGTGTTCCAGAAGACAGGCAGGTATGTCTGCTTGACGTCGCTGCCTAACGTCACCTTGCCGGCAGCCGTCAGCAGCACGGTCTTGCCTTGTTGCAGGGCTTTGAGGGCAGCCTTGTAGTCATCGGTAATGACAAGGGCGCTTCCACCCTCGGCATTTCTCATCTCTAACTTCTCATTGCTCATTTCCTCAGGATAGACCCAGAAGTCCCAATGGTTCTTCCAGTTCTTGTCGTCGAGCTGGACGGTGAGCGTCAGTTTCTGGGGAGCATTGATACCGCTGAGCGGCAGTGTGACCACGCCCAAGGGGGTGTTCTTGCCTACAGGCAGATCTGCCGACGAGAGCGAGCCGCTACTCACGACACGGGCACTGTCGTCGGTAATGGTATAGACGGTGTGCAGCCCTGTGACCTTAGTAGAATAGGCGTTGTAGGCCTCGACGGGCACGCGGAGCGTGTCGGCACTGGTATAGACGAAGCGCGGGAAACGGGCCAGGGGCACGAGGATAGAGCAGAACTGGCGCCAGTCGGCGGCGGTACAGTAGCCCTTCTCACGCCAGAACACATTGAGCGGTCCTACGAGGGCTGTGCCCTGTCCGCTGTAATCGTTGAGTCCCAAGAGCTGGAAGCCGGCATAGTCGCGGGTGCGCAGGTTGCGTTCAATCTCATATTTATAGCAGAGCACCTGCAAGCGTCCACTGGCCATGAGGAACTTCTCAGCCATCAGCTCCATGCCATTGTCGCGCAACAGGTCGCGGAAGATTTCGAAATTACGGGCTTTATAGGCACCGTTATACTGTGTTATCTCCTTGAAGTCGGGGAAAGCGCACCACTGCCCCTGCTCGTGAGCGACAATGGGCGTCTGGTTAGGCACCGTGTCCTTATAGTTTCTGGGAAACGCGATGCCGCTGTAGTAATCGTTGTCGGACGATGGTGCCGAACGGTTCCACTCATCCAATCCTCGGGCACCACCCTTGACGTGATACTCCGAACCGCCGTCCCAAGCCCAACCGCCGCCGACGCTGGCGCCACAGTAGAGCTTCGTACTATCGTACTTCTTCATCGACGCCACCCATTCATTACAATAGTTCACCCAGTCACCGGCAGGCTCGTTGCCGGCAGCCATCATCACGAACGAGGGATGGTGGCCGTATTCGTCGATAATACGGAGCGACTCCTCACGCAGATACTCATCAATCTTCATGCCACGACGCAACTTCACTCCGTGGTTAGGCCACGACGGTCCCTCCACCTGCAGGTAGAATCCCAAGCGGTCGGCAGCAGCAAAGGCGGCCTCTGGCGGACAATAGCTGTGGAAACGCATGTGGTTCAATCCATATTCCTTGCACTTCATGATTACGCGTTCCCACTCTTTCTCGTCCATCGGCGGATAGCCTGTCTCAGGGAAACAGCAGTTTTCCACTGTGCCTCGCAGGAAGAGCGGACGACCATTGATGTACAGTTGCCGCCCCTTGACGCTGATTTCACGCAGGCCGAAAGTGACGGGCACGTTCCAACCGTCGTACTCCAAAACCTGCGTATAGAGCCGCGGCGTGAACTCGTCCCACAGCTCGGCTTTGGGATCGAATACGACACGATAGTTTCGCTCATTGATTGTGATGTCTACATAGTGTTTTTTCAGATGGGGTATCACCCGCTTGCGCCAGATGGTGATGCCAGCCTGCAGCTCGATACGTCCGACGACGCCATTCCAGTTGCCCTGTGTCTGGTCAGTGACGCTGTGAGAGTCCTGACCGACGCAGACGTTCTCGATACCATTGTAGACACGCAGTTCTATCTCGTTCTGCTCACCTGGTTTCAGATATTCTGTAACATCATAGCGATGAGGGGTCGAAAGCGACAAATGTCGTCCTATCTCATGGCCGTTGACGTAGGCCTTGGTCTCAATATGCGGTCGTTCCAGAAAAAGCGTCACCCGCTGGCCACGCCAATTCCGAGGGATATAAACCTTGCGGCGGTACCACGCTGGACCTACATAGTAGCGTTCGGGCGTCAGGAAGAAGGGGAACTTCATCTGGCCCTCCACGCGGTACTTCTCCATATAAGGATTGAAGTAGTACGACGAGTCGTAGAGCGAGCCTGTCCACTGGGTATTCACTGAGACGGGCGTACCTCGGCCATTGGTCAGCATCGAACCTGGCAACATGACATAGTCGTTATAGGCAGCGGGCTTGCCATCGTTGATAGCAAAGTCCCAGCTTCCCTCCAATGAGATGACATCCTGGGCATAACTGCTCAAGCCGCATAAGACACAGAGGGCACAGAGGATTCTTCTCATACTATTTACACTTTAGGATTTCCAATTTCATAACTTGTTCACCCGTCGTCTTGTCTGCCTCACGGGGCAAATAGATAGGGGCATCGGGCTGCAGGGGCAGAATACGTAATTCCAGCTCAGTCACATTTTCGGAGAGTCGCCACAAACCATAGAGAAACGGACGGCCATAATAGAAGTTGTCGGCTATCAGGCGGCCATCAGCATAAAGACGAGCACAGTCGCCGCGGTAGGTGATGGATAACGTGCCTCCAGCTCCTCCCGAACAGGCAGGGAGCTTGATTTTGTAGACAGCGGCTTGCTGCCAGTCGGTTTCTGATGGAGCCTCGGCAACCTTGGCCTTGCCCTTAACAATCTGACGCTGAGGGCCAGCTTCCTTTACTTTTTCAAAGGCAACTGTCTGTGATACAGAGGTTTTTTGCTTATCGAGGAACAAGTTCTCAGCTTCCTGCTGGGTCAGCAGATAAATGCTCTCGCCTTGCAAGCGTCCAGAGGTCGGGCGCTGGTAGACAGGCTTTGCTGTACCACGAGGTTTGACGTTCTTAAGCGTTTTACCGTCCTGCATAGCAATAGTAGTAGGAATACCAGCTATCTGCATCATATAAATCTTGCCATCACGCTTGGCCACCAATTGGGCAGTCGCATAACGTATACCGTCGACATTGATGGGGAAGACGGCCATAGATCCGGCTGGAATAGATATCTTTGGCAGCTTCACGCCGCAGGCAGAAAGTTCGACGTCCTTCTTAGTCGTGAGGTTCTGCAAACGTTCGTAGTTGTTGATGAAGATGAAGCCACGATTGTCTTTTGAGCGTATGGCCCAACGCAACTGGCTGTCGTCGCCTTTCTTCAGATCCTGCGGTGTAGGGAATGTAGACTCCATCGGTGCCAGCTGTTCACCATAGTCATGCATAAAGAGGTGCAACGGACGCAGCCGGTAGTACTGCGGATTAATCTGTCCAAACTCACCGAGCGGAGCCTGAAAATCATAGGTCATAACAGGCAAGTCGTTGTTAGCCGTGCCTGGCGAAGTCTGCACTTCGTTCAATGTATGTAGCCGTCCCTCTGGATTGGTTCCACCGTGATACATATAATAGCCAAGAAGATTGCTCCCAGAGCCCAACTTGACGAGTGCCATTGAGTAAGTATCATCAGTATAGATATAGGGACGACGGTGATAGGCTGTAGCCATACCTCCACCCAGTTCGCAGGTGAAGTAAGGGTACTGCTCATCACCTTTGTTGATTTTAGCGTCCTGCTTGCCTAAAAGGTCGGTGCCTATAGCCGTTGACGAACGGAAGCCTTTGAAGTTAAAAGCCTTGTAATAGTTGCCGCAGGTCTCAGTCACCTCTTTGTCCCAGAAGCCGTCAGCATAGTCGCCATAGAGGGGCAGCATCTCGCCGAAAGGCACAGGTGTCCGCAATTCAGGCCATCCTGTGCGGGTGTAGAAAGGCAAGTCGAAACCTGTTTGCAAAGCTATCTTCTTGAGCGCCATCAGATACTCGCCACGTCCCCGGTACTCATTGTCAAACTGCGCAGCGATGACTGGTCCACCGTCCTTCCATTGCAGGCCTTGAACCTGAGTAAAAATCTGACGATAGAGTTTCTCGACTAAATCGAGAAACACGGGGTTCGACTCGCGCAGCTTACAGCCCTTTGTAAAGGCCCAATCGGGTATGCCACCATTGCGCACCTCACCATGACAGAAGGGGCCAAGACGCAGAACAACAGGTATCTCCTGTTGCTTACACACTTCCAGAAACCGGCGTAGCGAGCGTTGCCCATCCCATCGGAAGACGCCCTCCTCCTCTTCGATATGGTTCCAGAATACATATGTAGCGATGATGGTCACCCCACCCTCTTTCATCTTCCTGACCTCCTGCTGCCACTCGTCGGCAGGAATACGCGAATAATGAATCTCGCCCATAACTGGGCAGACACGCCGACCGTCAATCATAAGACTATGACAGTCCCAAGAGACTTCGGGCACCTTCTGTGCAGCAGCCATGAAGCAAAGCTGCAAAAGAGCTGCCAGTATCGTTGTCTTTCTCATCATTTTCTATGGTTAATATCCAATTTCTCTACCTCGGCATAGTAACGTGCAGCTTTCTCATGATCGCCCATACCGTCGTAGCCAAGAGCCAACATATAATAGCAATGGATGCGGTTCTTCACGTCGAGCGAATCATCCCAGATGAGCAAGTCGGGCAGAGATACTGCAAAGTAGTCCATAGTCTGCTTTTCAAAGATATGCTGTTTGCCGTAGTTGATGAGCTTATAAAAACGTCCGTGTGCCTCATCCTCACGTCTCAGTTTCAGCAGGGCCAGTCCTTGATAATATATCTTTTCGGGCTTGGCGTCGTTATAGTACATCGCTGCAGCAGGTTCCTGCGGTCCTTTTGTGGCTTGTTCCCAACAGTCACGCGCCTTATCCGACTCTCCCTTCGCGTCGTAAGCCACGCCAAGATAGTAATAGAAGTCGTTTTCCTGAGCACCATAGAGTTTGCCCTCACCGAGATGATGCGGATACTCCAAGCACTCCCGTAACAGATGAATCGCCTTCTCGTATTCCTTTGCAGCGAGAGCTTGTTTCGCAAGCTCTACCCTGCAAATCTGATATTGTGCTGGCACTTTGCCCTCGCCGCCTTCCCACGGATGGAACTGATGAGCATCAAGTTTTGTCATCGCCTCCTCATAACGGCCAAGTTGATTGAGCAAGGTTATCTCTTCGAGCACAAGATCATCACGTTGCTGAATCAGTTGCGGATATTGCAGCAGGAAGTCAAGACGCTCCTGATGCGGACGCTGGAGCCGCTTGTACAACTGGTCGAGCTCCATGAGGATTCGACTATCAGTCTCATCGAGATGGAAAGCTTTCTCCATATATTCCAATGCCTTATCCTGCAGATTCTGCTTGTTGAAACGGGCGAGGGCAAGATTCCGCCATACGGTGGGGAATTGCGGGTCAAGCAGCGCGGCCTGTTCCCAGTTCTCGACAGCCACGTCATACTGCCGTTTGTCGTAGAAGAGGCAACCTAAGTAATATGGTGCCCGTGCTCCGTCGGGATTCAGCCATTTTGCAGACTGTAAGACCAGCACATCCTCCAGACGGTTGGGGAAACAGTAGTCAGGTGCTATAGTCTCCGCCTGTCGGAAACTGGCCTTCGCCTCGTCTTGCTTACCCTGTATCGACTTTGCATAGCCGATATAATAATAGGTAAGCGGATGGGGGGCTGTTGCCATTTGCAGGATGTCGATGCACGCCTGCCACAATCCCGCCTGAGCATAGTCAAGAGCCAGTTCGTGGTAATTATAAACATTATCGTGCATCAGATCCTTGAGCTGTTCCAGTTGACGTGCCTCATACATACAGCCATAATTGAAACGATCTATTTTCAGCGACTCCCGTATCCACGCCTGTGCTTCGTCCTGGTGTCCCAATAGTCTCAGAACGGCTGCTTTCAGCGCACGGGCCTTATGGTTGCAGCTATTGAAGACGAGACAACGGTTCAGCTCGTCCAACGCATCATCGTAACGTTTCTGGCTGACACTGATACAGGCAGCCTCAAAGTAGCCGGCATCGGCCCACGCCTTGTTCCAAGTAGATTTCCAGAACAGCTCGTAAGCTTCCTGCTGCCGGTATTGGTACTTCAGACAGAGGGCAAGATAGAAGAGGGCCTCACCGTCATAGGGATTCGGATTGCGCTTCTGCCATATCCTGACGGCCTTCCGCAGATAGGGTTCAGCCTTGTCGAAACGACCGCGACGCAGATACCACAGTCCCGTCTGATTCAGACAGCGAACGTCATTAGGGTCACGTCGCAGGGCTTCCTCATAGTAGTCGAGGGCCGACCACGTCGCGTGGCGGTACTGTTCCAAATGAAGTCCCGTCAGGTAAAGCTGATCGTTGGTCTTCGTATCCTCGGGCGACAGCGCAGCTTCAGCTGCGTCGGGGATGGGACGTATCTCGTCAGGCTCGGCCTGCCAGAATAGCTTGCCCACCTTCAGCAACAGGCCGCTCATCGTTGCCCCCTTCACGTCCACCGTCTGCTGGAAGACGTCCTCTGGCGACAGGGTCACTGAACGGTTAAAATATTCTTGGCCGTTCTTATTTCGCAACATGATGCCAACGTCCTGCTTCGACGTTGCCAGCACCTTGACGGTGACCTTACCGTCTCCGGCATCCTCGATATTCAGGATAAAGTCTTTCGACGCCTGCTTCACCACGCCCAACTCACGGTAAGGCATGAAATACTGCACGAACTGCTTCTCCTCGTAAGGCATAAGCCACGTGAAGTCGGGCTGGTTCTCGGTATAGACGCCGGCCATCAGTTCTATATAGGGACGGAATAGAGACCCACCCCCGTCCCCTCCCTGTGAGGGAGGGGCGTAGTTACCTTGTTCACCAGTCTTTTCTGCTTTTGGAGTATCTACTCCCCTCCCTGTAGGGAGGGGCATGGGGGTGGGTCTCTCATCCGTCAGATTCCTATCCCACGCGCGCCCGAAGTCACCATTTCCCCACGTCCACTGCTTCTTGCCTGGTGAGAAATGGTGGCTGGCCACGTGCAACATACCGCCCTTGGTATCGTTCTCGTAGCCACCCTCGAAATCGTACTTTGAATTGACGGCCATATAGCTTGTCGGCACATAGATATTACGATAGTTCGAGATGTCAACACCTGCCGAATAGTCCATCTTGTAATACGTGCCCGTTGCGATAGGGAACGACGAGACAGCACGCTTGCCGTGATCGAACACCGCATTTACATCGGGCGGAAACACACTCTGATAGGCATCGTTCACCTCAACGGCAGGATTCGCCCACCACAGGAAAGTCTGCGGCAGGGGGGTGCGGTTACTCACACGTCCTTGTATCTCAAGATAGGCACAGCCAGGCCTGAGCGTAAAACCTGCAGCACCTTTCTGATGGAACATCCGCTCCATCTCGTTCACCCACACCGTCACAGAGCCGTCTTCGTTCTCGACGATGTCGCAATCGACGGGCAGATAGGTTGAGGGGCGGTGGTGCTGCGGCCAGTTGAATTCGATACCACCGCTGATCCAAGGCCCCGTCAGACCGACAAGTGCTGGTTTGACAACGTGATTGTAGTAGACGAAGTGGCGCTGCTTAATCTTGTCGTAGGCCATCTGGATGCGTCCGCCCAGTTCGGGCATCACCATCACCTTCAGGTACTCATTCTCTAAAAAGACGACCTTCCATTCGTGGGGTGTCGGCGCGTCGGCTATCGACTCAATGACGGGATAGGGATACACCACCCCACTCGACCCTTGGTACACACGTTTCTCAAGGAATATCGGATTCTTCTCCGCCTTTCCAATTTCATAGGTTGGTATCGTCACCAACTCTCTCCAAGCTTTTATCATAGTTATTTTATCAATTCTTTTTCCAGTTCTTCAAGACTCTTGCTCTTCGTTTCGGGACAACGGCCAAACAGGAAAACAAAGGCACAGATACAGATACCGCTGTAAATCCAGAAAGAGCCACTTGAACCCAAGGCAGCGTTCATCGACGGAAACGAGAAGGTCAGCGTGCAGCAACCCACCCAGAGGGCGAAGGTACAGGTAGCCATCGCAATACCTCGAATACGGTTGGGGAAGATCTCAGCCAACAGGGTCCACGTGACAGGCCCCAACGTCATGGCATAGACCGAGATAGCGGCAACGACAAGTACCACCATCACCACACCTTTCACTTCAAAGAAGTAACACGTACCCAGCGTCAGATAAATCAGTCCCAGTCCGCCAGCACCAATGAGCATCAGCGTACGACGGCCCCATTTCTCGATGGTGTAAAGTGCCACAAACGTAAACAGCACATTGGCAATACCGGTAATCACAATATTGATGAACATTCCGTCGACATCGAAACCGGCGCCCACAAAAATCTCCTGCGCATAATTGAAGATGACATTCGTACCACACCACTGCTGGAACACGGCAATCACCAATCCTAATAGCAGCACACGCCCATACTGACGCTGGAACAATTCCTTCAGCCCCCCTCCTTGTCCTGTATGCTGCGACTCCGTCGCAGCTCTTAACTTCATATATACCGGACTTTCCGGAATGAAAAAGCTCATCAGCAGAAAAAGCGCTGCAGGCAGCGTTTCCGCCCAGAACATCCATCGCCAGCCCCACGCCACGTTCCATGCCTGGCTCTCGGCCACGCTGGTATCGCGGGCCAACAGCATGTTTACTATCTGTGCCGAGAGGATACCTAACACAATGGTCATCTGGTTCAGCGAGACCATCCGTCCGCGAATCTCCGCAGGACTGACCTCGGCAATGTACATCGGTGCCAAAGCCGATGCCACGCCGATGCCCATACCACCGATGAAGCGGGCTATATTAAATAAGGTGAAGTCGTTAAACAGGCCTGTACCTACGGCAGACACGGTGAACAACACGGCTGATGTCATCAGCAGGGGCTTGCGCCCCCAACGGTCGGCAGCAGCTCCCGCAATCATGGCACCTACGAGACAACCCACTAAAGCCGTCGTCATTGCCACCCCCTGCAATAGCGGGCTGTCGGCAATACCAAAATACAACTCATAAAACGGCTTCGCACCGCCAATCACCACCCAGTCGTAACCGAAGAGCAGCCCCCCCATTGCGGACACGCAGCAAATGAAATAGGTAAACCCCTTGCTGTAATGATTCATCGTTTTCTCTTTTTCTCGTATTGTCGAAGTTTTCTCAAGCAGTAACGGCGGAAGTCCTTCCAATGGTAGTAGGGTGCACAGTCTGTACGGATAGGCAGCGTGGCCTCCTGCTCGTTCAGGAGCACCTTGAAGAGTACATCCCTGTCGGCAGGGCTGCTCCTGTAGAAGACGAACTGCACGTTGCCGCCCATCGGGAAGACGCTGGAACTCCACCATCCGCGCTTCTCTATTTCATCGAGATTGGTAGTCTCCAGGTCATAGCCATTAATACCCAAAAGACATACCAACGGCAGCAGCACGGTATCGTGACCATAACGCAGTTGTGCGCCTGGTTGTTTCAGACGGATGCAGCTGTCGGCATCGGCAATCATCTGTCTGAGCAGGTGGCGCTGACTGTAGGGATAGTCGCCACCGTTCAGCGGACAGAAGCCATACTGCATGTACCACAGCACGTTGTCAATCTGCCACATATTGTAGAAGTCTTTCGCAGTGAACAACTCCATCAGGTAGGGCTTAAACTCAGGATGGGTATTCTGCAGGAAGAGTCCCATCTTCATCAGATAGTAGTTGAAGAACGATTCGTCGACCAGCTCCTTGACCACGTCGGGATTCTTAAAAAGCTGTTCCATCATCCGGCTGTTGCCCATACGGTTGGCAATATAGGCGTCGTAGGCTTTCTGGGCCTGTGGCGTCAGCTTGCTCTTCCGCAACAGCGGGTCCTGGTGGTTCATATACCACTGCGTACTCTTCGAGGCGTCCATCGTGATGTTGAGCTTCGGGTTGTGCTGCGCCAGTTCCAGCATGGCTGCCTCCATCGACATGATACAGCGGGGTACGACAGTACTGCGTGCAGCAACGGTAACAGAGTCGGCAAAAACTTCAGGAAACCGTTTGAACATACGGCGGGCTATCATCATGTGCTGAATCTTGCCCAATGCTGTCAGGTCGCCCCAACGGTCTTCGGAGTCCTCCAATATGACGTTCATTTCCTTATACACACGGATTCCCGTCGGCGTCAGTTCGTTGACATCGTTGGCCATAGACATCATCTTATAGGGAATGTCATAACCCGACCGCTTATTGATATAGCGCGAACCGTGACGCCCGTAGTGTGAAATGTAGAAGGGGCGCTTGCCCTTCGGGGCCGGTGTCAGGTTGTCGGGAATACTATCGGGATAAATGTTATAGTTGCAGGAGGCGTAGGCGGGTTTCTGCTTGATGATGTCAAGCACCTGCTGCCCCTGTCCCGCCAGCGCAAACAGCCAGAGACCAACGGCCAATAGCCAGTATCGACTTCTCTTATTCATCATTTCTCTCACGTGCATAGGCATAAAGTTTACGCAAATAATATCGCTTCACATCCTTCCAGTGGTAGTAGGGCACACAGTCGCTCTCGATAGGCAGCCGGGTCTCGCGTCCGTTCAGCAGCACACGCACCAACGGGTCGGTGTCATTCTTGTCTGTCCGATAGTGAACCATGACAATGCTACCGCCAAGCGGAGCAATGCGGTAGTCAGCCCATCCGAGTGCTTCGAGCGAGTCAAGACAGGCCGTCTGCACGCCATAGCCGTCGAGGTCCAGCAGGCAGGCGAGCGACATCACATTCCTTTCGTGGGTGTAACGGAGGTGGATGACCGGATAGTCGAGTTTCATGATGCTGTCGCCCATGTGTATGAGATTCCACAGGGGTCGGCGCTGCACATAGTGCTGACGACCGCCATTCAGCGTACAACCGCCATAACAAAGATACGCCCAGGCATTGCGGCGCATCCAGAGGCGATGTATGTCTTCTGAGGAGAAGATGTCGTAGAGCGACACTGCGTCTGGTGTCTCCATATACTGTGTGCTGCCTGCAAGGTCGAAGAGCTGACGACCCAACGCCGAAGCATCGATTTCACGAGCATAGTCGGCATCATTGAACAGTTTCTCCATAAGTGCCTTGTCATCAGGAGCCCAACGGGAAGTGAAGTCCGCATAGACAGCCATTGTCAACGAGTCCTTCCGCATTTCTTCCAATTTCTTGTCCTGAGGATTCATCCATCTCTGGAAACGGTGCGATGCACCGAGATTTCCCCTTAACGGCTGTTGTGCACGCGAAAACTGCAAGACTGATTCGCCTAACGTAAGCAGACAGTGGTTCTGCACAACACTGCGCGCATCAAGATAGCTGTTGTCTTTAAACATATCCGGCACTCGTGTTATCATCTGCTGTGCTATTTCCCTCGCCTGTCGTTTGCCGGCCTCCGTCAGTTCGCCCGTCCTGCCACTGGCGTTCTGGCGCAACTGTGCCACCTGCTGCAGCACGCGCTGCCCCAGCGCAGTCAGCTTCCCTAAGCTGTCGGCCTTTGAGAGTATGGCGAAAGGAGCATCATAGTAATCTGGCCGGTCCAGATAGTAAACCGAGGGTGAGCCGTAGTGGTTGATGTAAAAGGGTTTCTTGCCTCCTGGTGGCGGTGTGTCGTGGGGCGACTTTTCCAGCGTCATGGCATAGCGCATACCAGCCGCCCGCCGCACATCCTCGCGCAATTCGTCGACGACTGTCTGCGCCGTTATGTCCGAAGATGCACAAAAGGCCGACACCACACAGATGAGTGACGAGAGTCCTCTCGATGGTTTTGCCATATATGTCTTGCTTAAATATGTCACAGTTTGACGCTCACTTCACGTCCGTCATAGTCAACGGTCTTCTGCGTGCCGTCGGGCAGTACGACGGCGAACTGACGGTTCGTCAGCATACCCTGGTACTGTCCCTGACGCTGGCCGATAGTCAGCGTGCGTGTCTTGTTGTCCCACGTCATCGGGATGGTGGCGTACTGTCCTTTCTCGTAGTTGTAGTTGTCGCCTTCGTCCTCGTAGAGTGTGAACTGACCGTCGGCACCGGGATAGACGCGCAACTCTAACTGCTGCCACGAACGTTCGCCCACATACTGCATCTCGGGACCGAGGGGCAGGATGCTACCGGCACGGACAAACATGGGGACACGGTCGAGCGACGTCGTCAGTAGAACGTCCTGACCGCCCTTGTAAAGCTTGCCCGTCCAGAAGTCGTACCACTGAGCGCCCTTGGGCAGATATTTCGTGGCTGTCTTTGGCTGAGTAAAGTCTACCGAGGTGCTACCGCTCTTGGTGGCCGTGGCCGTCTTGTTGCTCCATCCGTCGAGTCCCTGTGCGTCATGCTTCGAGCGGTCGACATCCTCCTCTGTGTACTGTGCCTCAACGACGGGGGCGGCCAGGATGCTGCGACCGAAGAGGAACTCGTCGCCCATCTGCCACGTGCGGCGGTCGGCGCTGAAGTCGCTCCACAACGGACGCATGTAGCTTTCGCCAGCCGATGTCACCTGCCAGGCGGTACTATATATATAAGGTAGTAAACGGTAGCGCAACTTGATCTGCTTGACGATGGCGTCGTAGACGGGCTCACCCTTCTTGCCGAATTCCCACACCTCACGCGAGCACTCCGTGCCGTGACTGCGGAAGACAGGACAGAACAAGCCATACTGCATCCAGCGCACGTAGAGTTCCTGGAACTGAGGGTTGCGTGGTGCAGAGCCGGAACCACGGGTGTTGTAACGTCCACAGAAGAAACCGCCGATGTCGGTATTGAAGTTAGGACAGCCTGTCAGTGAGTAGTTCAGGCCAAGGGGCAACTGCTTCCTCAGCACGTCCCATGACGAGGTGACATCGCCGCTCCAGAGACCCGAGCCGTAACGCTGCTGTCCGGCAAAGGCCGAACGGGTCATAATGAACACGCGCTTGTCGCTGGTAGCGCGGCGCTGACCTTCGTAGACACCACTGACCGTTGCCAACGGGAAGGCGTTGCGGTAGCGGCGCCACGTGCCGTCGCCAGCCTTGTGGTCGTAGTCGCTCTCCTTAGGATAGAAGCAGTCAGGGTCTGTAGAGTCCATCCACCAAGCGTCGGTTCCCTCGTCAAGAAGGGCCTTCAGGTAGCGCCAGTAGATGTCGCGAGCAACGGGACTAAAAGCATCGTAGACACGCACCCCCGACGGATAGTCCCTGCGCGGGGGCCAGAAGGGCAGTCCACTCTGCGGCCACGTCTCGAAGTCGTAGAGCAGCCCTAAGGAGTCGAGTTCGTGATACTGTTTCGTCATCGGACCGAAGCTTGCCCATATTGAAATCATAAAGTGGGCATTCTGACGGTGTACCTCGTCAATCATCTTCCGCCCGTCCTTGAAATCCTCGTTGATGAACGCCATGGCGTTCCACGTATAGTTTGAACCCCAGTACTGCCAGTCCTGGATGATGCCGTCCAGGGGTACTTGTTCCTGACGGTAGCGCTTCACCACGTCGAGCAGCTCGCGCGACGTCTTATATCGCTCCTTCGACTGCCAGTAGCCGTAGGTCCACAGCGGGAACATAGGCACCTGCCCAGACAGGGCGCGCATCTCGCGGACATTGCCGTCGGCCGATCCGCCTAACATGAGGTAATAGTCTACGGCGTCGCCGACCTCCGACGACAACGACATCGTGGTGCCACCCTTGGGCGAGTCGAACGTGGTGCGCGAATAGTTATCCCAGTAAATAGCCCAGCCACGGATGCTCTGCAGCACGAGCTGGAAGTCCTCTAAGTTTGACTGCTCCATCACCACATGCTTGCCACGGTGCGACAGGAGGCCGTCCTGCAGTGTGCCTAAGCCGTAGACGGGTTCGTCTTTCTGCAGACGGAAGGTGGTGCTGACGCGGCAGGCGCCACGGTCGGGGCCGTTGGTGCGCTCTTCGAAGCTATAGTCTTGCTCACTCAAGAGGTTCTTCAGACGAAGGCCCTCGAAGGCGACACGTCCCGTCTTCTTATTGACGCGTACCGTCAGCTCGTTGCTGCTCAACGTCACCTCGCTGCCACTCTCGCCACGGCGCACGTCAACCTGCTGCGGCTCGGCAGTAACAACCAGACTCTTCCGCAGGGCCTTGCCCTTCGGTGTCTTGGTAATATGCACGGTACGCGGGTTGAAGAACGTCACACCCACCTGTGTACCATCGGGCGTGGTCATGGTCACCTGTGCCTGTCCAGTCGTTGCTATCAGGGCAACAGCTATCAGACTCAACATCAGTTTTCTCATCTTTCTTTAGTTATTGTTATAGGTTAAAAAATTCAGTGTTTCTATTTCAGCAATAGCTCTACAGGACAATGGTCACTGCCCGTAATAGCCGTATGGATAACGGAGTCGGCCACCTGCGGCATCAGACGTTCGGAGACGACGAAGTAGTCGATGCGCCAGCCGGCGTTCTTCTGGCGGGCCTGGAAACGGTAAGACCACCACGAGTACTCCACGCGGTCGGGATAAAGGGTACGGAAGGTGTCAGTGAAACCGCAGGACAAGAGGTCGGTGAAGGCTTGGCGCTCCTCGTCGGAGAAACCGGCATTATGGCGGTTGCTCTTGGGATTCTTCAGGTCAATCTCCTCGTGGGCCACATTCAGGTCGCCACAGAGGATGACAGGCTTCACGGCATCGAGCTGTTTCAGATAGCGACGGAAAGCCTCCTCCCACGACAGGCGGTAATCTAAACGCTTCAGGCCGTCCTGGGCGTTGGGCGTGTAGCAGCAGACGAGGAAGAACTGCTCCATCTCAAGCGTCACCACCCTACCCTCGTGGTCATGCAGGTCGACACCGATGCCATACGTAACCTGGAGCGGCTGGTGGCGGGTGAAGATGGCGGTGCCGGAATAACCTTTCTTGTCGGCATAGTTCCAGTAGGACTGGTAGCCGTCGAACTGCAAGTCGAGCTGTCCGGCCTGCATCTTCGTCTCCTGCAGACAGAAGAAGTCAGCATCCAAACTGCGGAAGACATCACTAAAGCCCTTGCCCTCGCAAGCACGCAGGCCATTAACATTCCAAGAGACAAATTTCATAAGTTCAGGTTTTTGATGCTACAAAAGTACGGATATTTTTTCAATCCCACAAGTTTTTCCCGAAAATATTTGGGTGTTTCAGAAAGAAGTAGTACCTTTGCAAAACATAAAAAACACAAAAGAAACATGAATATGCGAGTACTATCCATCATCTTCTGTGCGATGCTCAGCCTCAACACGGCTGTTGCACAGAAGAGCAGTCTTCAGGAACATGCCGAACAGGCACTCAACAACAGCAAGCCCATTGAGGCCCGCTACACCTATATCCGCGCCTTCGAGGACTATGCAGGCAAGGGGCAGATGAAACAGGCCGTAGAGTGCGGCACCAAGGCTACAACCTTATATTATAAGGAGAACCTCTATAAAGAGGCGTTCGAACTGCTACGCCGCATCGAGCAGACAATCATTGCCAGCCAGGTAGACGCTGCCAAGAAGTCGGCCCTGTTCTACCAGACCGCCAAGGAGCGCTACAATATGTACACCAAGCTGCACAAGGGCGCCAGCGCCAAGGAGCAGCTGAACATCATGGAAGCCCACGCCCAGAAGTCGAACGATGACGAAGTGAAGAACGACCTGCTCTACAATCAGGCTATCTATTACTACACGATGGGCCAGACGCAGCAGGGCAACGCCGTCTTCAAGGTCATGGCCGACAAGCTGACCGCCTCGAAGGAATACGACAAGGTGGACGACGTCTACAAGTCGCTCATCGCCAGCGGCCGCCGCTCAGGCAGTGCCAATATGGTGGCACAGTCGTACAGCAGCTACATGGCCTGGAAAGACTCTACCAACGCCATCAAGGTGGCCGACCAGATTAATGCGCTAAAACAGCAGATAGCCGACAACGAGGCATCGATAGCTGAGAAGGACTCGTCGCTCACCACGCGTCAGGTCATCATCATCGGACTTGGCATCCTGGCCGCAGCATTAGCCGCCGCACTGGCTATTGGCGCCATCATCCTGCTGCGCTTCATCATGCAGACACGCCGCCAGAAGAAGACCATCAATATGCTGAACGAGAACAACGCGCTGAAGGCGAAGTTCATCAGCAATATCTCGGCGCAGTTAGAGCCTACGCTGCAGAAGCTCGACAGCCGCCAGCCTGAGGTGAAGGCACTGAAGGATTTCTCTGAGCACATCCAGACGTTGTCAGAACTGGAGAACACGATGGGCGAGGCTGTCGAAATGGAGGACATCCAGATGCAATCTTTCTGCGAGGGAATCATGGACCAGATAAAGAGTAAGGTGAAGACTGGCGTCACCCTACACGTGGAGGCACCGAAGATGAGCGCCAAGATTAACAAGGACTACGTCTCACACATCTTGCAGCACCTGTTGGAGAACGCTGCCGAATATGTGGCAACCGGCGGCAAGGTGACGCTGGAGTTCAAGAAGCGCAGCGCACACACCTACCAGTTCCTCGTGACAAACACGGGTGAGGCTATTGCCGAAGAGAAGCGTGAAGACATCTTCAAGCCCTTCTTGGAAATCAAGGACCTGACGACTGGCGACGGTCTCGGACTGCCTATCTGCAAGCAGATGGCTGTTAAGATGAACGGTGACTTGGAGGTTGACCCAGAGTTCACCAAGGGTACGCGCTTCGTACTGACACTACACGACGCATAAAGGATAACCGAACACCCATATAAAAACAGCCGGATGATTCCTCACCCGGCTGTTTTTTATGTTGCTTTTTGTCACGTTTAGAACTTCGCCATCTTGATGGCGACAACGGCGCACTCGTCGCCCTTGTTGCCCAAGCGACCACCCGCACGATCCTTGGCCTGCTGCAGGTCGTTGGTCGTCAGCAACCCGTAGATAACGGGAATGTTGTTTGTAGCGTTCAGACGGGCAATGCCCTGAGTAACACCCTGACAGATGTAGTCGAAATGAGGGGTCTCGCCACGGATGACAGAACCTAAGACGATAACAGCGTCGTAGCCGTCGTTCAGGGTCATCTGACGCGCACCATAGATCAGTTCGAAGGAACCGGGCACGGTCTTCACGTGAATGTTTTCAGGCAAAGCGCCGTGCTTCTCGAGTGTGTCGACACACCCTTGAAGCAAGGCGCCTGTTATTTCGGGATTCCATTCTGCCACGACGATGCCGAAAATCATGTTCGACGCGTCGGGCACTTTGTCCGCATTATATTCAGAAAGATTTTTAGTTGCCATCGCCGCTTGTTTATTTTGCAGAAGCACGCTCGATATAAGCGTCGATGTTCTGATACTGCATAGAGTTGAAGTACTTGTCCTTCACCGTCTGATACAGCTTCAGAGCCTCGTCTTTCTTGTTCTGGCTCTCTAAGATCTCGCCAGCCTGGATGAGGAAGGTGGGCGACAGCGAGTTGTTGTCGGCCTTCTCAGCAGCCTTCTTCAGCGTAGCAACAGCCTTGTCGAGCTGGTTGACGTGAGCGTAGGCATTGCCTAAAGCACCCAACGTAGCGGGCGAAATCATCTGATCGTCCTTCTGGTCGAACTTCTCCAAGTAGTTGACAGCCTCCTGCCACTTGTCGAGGTTAGCATAGCACAAACCGGCATAGAGGTTAGCCAGGTTAGCGGCGTCGCCACCAAACTCGCTGGCAATCTTGGCGAAGCCGATAAAGCCCGTGCTGTCACCATTGAGAGCCTGCTCGTACATCTCGTTAGCAAAGTACTCCTGACCCTTGGCCAAAGCGGTGTTAGCCTTCTCAGCATTAGGAGCTGCTACGTAATTGTTGTAGAGGATACAACCGGCAACGATGACCACCAAAGCCACCACGGCGCCGATAATCTGTTTCTGATACTTGAGGAAGAAAGCCTCATTCTTGCTGAGCGTCTCCTCAACGGGAGCGCCCTTCTGATTGTTCTGATTTGCCATTATTTTTGTTATTTTTTATATGTCCATACAAATTGCGGCTGCAAAGGTACTAATTTTCTTGAACTTTGAGGTTTGAAGAATGAAGTTTATGTTTTCTCTTTAGGATTTTTTAACTGCCAGAGGAATTAAAAAACTTCAAACATCAAACTTTAAACATCAAAGTTTGTTGTACCTTTGCACCGTGATTCTCGAAAAACTGACCATCCTCAACTACAAAAACATTCCGGAGGCAACATTACAGTTGTCGCCAAAGATGAACTGTTTCATCGGCCACAACGGGGCGGGAAAGACCAATGTGCTCGACAGCGTCTACTTCCTGTCGTTCTGTCACTCGGCCTCCAATCCCATTGACCAGCAAGTCATTCGCCACAACGAGGAGTTTCTGATGCTCGAAGGCTTATACATGAACGACGGCGAACCGTTATCCATCGCTTGCGGCATGAAACGCGGTCAGAAGAAGCACTTCAAGCGCAACAAGAAGGAGTACAAGCGGCTAAGTGAGCACATCGGACTGATTCCTATCGTGATGATTTCGCCTGCCGACACCTATCTCATCGAGGGCGGCAGCGAGGAACGGCGACGGCTGATGGACGTGGTGATAGCACAGACAGACCACACATACATCGACGCCCTCACCCGTTACAACAAAGCCCTGCAACAGCGCAACACCCTGCTGAAACAGGAGGAGGAACCCGACGCAGAGATGCTGAGCATCTTCGAAGAGCAGATGGCCAGCACGGGCGAAGCCATCTACCGCCAGCGCTCACACTTCACCGAACAGCTGACGCCGCTTTTCCAGCAGTTCTACGAGCGCATCTCGGGCGGGCACGAACAGGTGTCGCTGACCTACACCAGCCACTGCCAACGCGGACCGTTGCTTGACGTCATCCAGCGCGACCGTATGAAAGACCGCGCTGTGGGCTATTCGCTGCACGGCATCCATCGCGACGACCTGGAAATCATGCTCGACGGACATTCCCTGAAACGTGAGGGATCGCAAGGCCAGCAGAAGACATTTGTCATCAGCCTCAAACTGGCGCAGTTCGAACTGCTGCGGCGCGTGATGCCCACCACCCCACTGCTGCTGCTCGACGACATCTTCGACAAGCTCGACGCCCAGCGCGTGGAGCAGATTGTCAGCCTGGTATCAGGCGACGACTTCGGCCAGATCTTCATGACAGATACCAACCGCGAGCATTTAGACCAGATTCTGGCCAGTTCGTCGCACGACTATCATATCTATAACGTGGAGGACGGAAACATTGTTCAGACGTGACGTACAAAACATCAAGGACCTCATACTGCGCAACCTGCGCCAACAGGGTCTTGAGATGCCGCTTCTACAGAAGCGGTTAGTCGAGGCGTGGCCAGTCGTAGCCGGCGAGACCATAGCCCGCTACACGCTCAACGCCTATATCATCAACCAGACGCTCTACGTCAAGCTGAGCGCACCTGCCCTGCGCGCCGACCTGTCGATGCGCCGTCAGGAGTTTGTCAGCCGCCTAAACGAATACGTCGGCAATCAGGTGATTGCCGACGTACGATTCTGCTAATCTTAATCTTTTGCTTTGGGGAACGATTCGCCGTTCTTGAACACGCGCTGAGTCTCGCGGATGGCGGGATCGTCATCGTTCAGGTATTCCGTCCACGCCTGCTCGTCGAGCACGTTGTAAATCAGACGGCTGTTGATGTAACGCTCCAACAGCGCATGACTCTTCTGAATCATCAGGTTACGACGCTTCAGGCCGTTCTTCTCGGCATACTGGACAAACAGCTCGACGGTGTTCAGCTTCTTCAGGTAGGCCAACAGTTCACCCATACTGTCGTATTTGCTCAGTCGCTGACGGTTGTCGTCGACATACTCGTAGGCAAACTGCAGGATGAGTCCCGACATAGAAGCCTCCTTATAATAAGAGGTGACATCGGCCGTATCTTCGGCGACAAAGATGTCGGGCGTGATACCACCACCGCCGTAGACGACGCGACCGTTGGAAGTATGGTATTCAGGTCCCTCGTGCTTGATGCTGTCCTGCGAGAAGAACTCACCATGCTGGTAGCGGTTGATGAGGTCTTCCTCATAGCTGCGGTCGGCACCGCTGGTATAAGGTTTCTGTATGCAGCGGCCCGAAGGCGAATAGTAGCGGGCAATGGTCAGGCGGATCATAGAACCGTCGTGCAGCGAGATGGGCTGCTGTACGAGTCCCTTGCCGAAGGAGCGGCGGCCGATGATGGTACCACGGTCGTTGTCCTGAATGGCTCCGGCGAAGATTTCGCTGGCCGAGGCCGAACCTTCGTCGATAAGCACCACTAACGGAATGTGCTGATAAGAGCCGCGACCGTCGCTGCGATACTCCTGACGCGGCGAGTGACGACCCTCGGTATAGACGATGAGCTTGCCGCGCGAGAGGAACTCATTGGCCATCTGGACAGCCGAACCGAGATAGCCGCCCGTATTGCCGCGAAGGTCAATCACGAGGTTCTCAAGCCCCTCCTGCCCCAGACGAGCCAGAGCGATGAGCAGTTCGGGATAGGTCTTGTCGCCGAAGTTCTTAATCTTGATATAGCCTGTATTCTTGTCAAGCATATAGGTGGCGGTGACGCTCTTCATGGGAATCTCACCACGTATGACGGTATAGCGGCGAATCTGCTTTTCCTTACCACGGACGACACCAATCTTAACCTTCGTGTCCTTGTCACCTTTCAGGCGGTGCATCGCCTCTTCGTTGGTGACGTCCTTGCCCACGAAAGACTGGCCGTCAATTTCCACGATCTTGTCGCCTGCCAACAGTCCGGCACGCTCGGAGGGACCGTTAGAGATGACGTTCTGCACGTGGATGGTGTCCTTGCGGATGGTGAACTCAATGCCTACGCCAAAAAACGAGCCTTTCAGGTCGTCGTTGGCCTGCTGAACGTCCTTCTGCGAGATGTAGACGCTGTGGGGGTCGAGCTCCGACAGAATGGTAGGCATGGCTTTCTCGACGAGGTCGTTGATGTTGACCGTATCTACA
>JAEEGL014178836.1_pt1 | contig 23133 bp, 20 predicted proteins | sample 9134231 | NCBI WGS metagenome assembly JAEEGL01 (sample SAMN16246548, study PRJNA631951) | gut metagenome | biome: gut microbiome; feature: rumen; material: fiber-attached | host: Bos | place: Iran: Karaj | collected 2018-10
ACATACCGATTCTCATCATTGTGAAAAGGCCTCCTTTGAAAAAGCACAATTGTAAACGCACATACTACTAACAATTATACAAAATTATTATGTCCATGCCAAGTTACACGGTTGACTGTCAATCATTAAAAAAGTATAATAAAAAGCGCTTTGGAGCTTAGTCCAGGCGCTTTATCATTTGTATTTTGGAGTTGTACCCAAGTGGTTGAAGGGTCCGGATTCGAAATCCGGTAGGTCGGCTCGTCCGGCGCAGGGGTTCAAATCCCCTCAACTCCGTTTTTTCAGTTTATTCCTTCAAATTCCATCCAATATTTTTTTCATCATTATCAGAAATTATAAGTAAGAATAAGGTCACTTAACTGTCTGTAGGTTCCTCTCGGAACTGAGAACTCCATTCCATCCTCCATCGATAATATATCCTTATTTATCTTGAGTACTTTTTTCAGATTTATTATAGTCTTGGCCCCAAGGGCATGAAAATACGGCTCTACCAGATCTGCCATCAGTACCTGCATCGTGCTTCGCACAAAATAGCTCTTTTCCACTGTCACAATCCTCTTGTAGTGATCTTCTGACTCTATGTACATGATGTCCTCAACAGGTATTCTGCTGACCACTCCGCTTTCTCTGACTACCAAAAATCTGGTCTCCTGCTCCTGGCATACTCTGTCCATGGCGTCAAAAAAATCTTCTTCAAGTATGGGCTTTTCAAGATAGTGAACAGCGTGAATCCTGAAGGCCTCTTTATAAAATGCATTTGAAGAAGTCATAAAGATAATATGGCCATTCTCATCCTTGCCTCGAATGGACTCAGCAATTTCTATTCCGTTTAGTTTGTCTATGTAAATATCCAAAAGATAGACGTCATAGGAGTTCTTCTCTATGGCATCTAAAAGATCCAAAGAAGTATAAAAGATATCGACACTCATCTCCACTCTGGGATGAGCCGCCTTATACTTATCTAAAAGCCCTGCTGCCTCAGCAGCAGAGCTCTTCTCATCATCACAAATTGCAATTTTGTACATAATACCCCCAACGAAAAGTCATACAAACTTACACTTATATTTCAATTATCAGTTGACTATCCCCTAAAGTCAATGCTTTGTCCGACTAACTTTTCTTCAGGCGCCTGTATATTATTGGCTCTCATATTATAGTTATAAGCCTCAATCTTGGATTTTAATTCTTCTACAGAACTTGCCATGATGATTTCTACATCATCATCGTTTTCAATATCTTCCCAGTTCTTTACTTTGTTTGTGCCATCGGAAGACTTATCTTTTATCTTCTGCAGCTGTTCTTCATGCTGCTCTTTCTTTTCCGCTTTCTTTTCAGCCGCTTTCTCTGCTTTCTTTTTGGCTTCTCTCTTAGCAGCAAGCTTCTCTGTCATACTCTGTGAAGATTTCTGCATAACAGCAAAGAAAGATGCTGTTCCGTTGTCATTGACCTGCATTCCGATCGATTTAACATTGCCCTGCTGCTGAGCAAGTGATTTAAGTGCAGGCATCTGTGACTGAGCTCTTGAAATAAGCCCTTCATACTTGGCTCTGAAGTTCTCATCCGTGGCCATTCTCTCGATCTTTTCCTCATCTATGAGAACAACCATTTTATTGGCATTTCCATAAGAAGCCGCATTCTGCTTGGCATGTTCCTTCATATCTTTACTAACAAGAACAAAATCCATATTTGAATACTTCTTTTTAAGTTCTTCATAGTATTTGGCACCAGCTTCGCTGAGCTGAGGCTTTCCAATGGTCTTGCCATAGTTGCCAGATTTAACACCGCTATTTTCTTTTACCCCGGAATTTTTTATAGCTTCTAATGCACCAGAATTCGCAGCTATTTCAGAAATATTACTCATGGTTCCCTCCATTTCCCAAGGCCATTCCTTGACCGCTTCCCTGCTACAATAATAATTATGTCAAAAAAGATTAGACTATACTATTTCTCTAATCTATTTATCGGAAAACCTTCATTATTTCTTTAGATAAAAATAGCCAAAAGAGAAAAAAACCCTTTTGGCTAGTCATATCATTTCCACATATCAGAAACAAAGTACATTAGTGCTGACCAGGTATATACAGAATAAAAATGTCCCTTGTCATCAACACCCTTTTTAAGAAGTTCTCTTGCCTTTTCCTTATCTATAAGAGAAAAGCCATCAAAGCACTCTGAACCCACACCGCCCTTTTGATTCATTTCATCAAGGTTATCCAAATGAAGTATCACGAGGGCCAGTGCATTGCTCTCATCAGTCATTCCGGGAGTGCTGAAAAGAAGCGGATTTATAACTGATACGCTATCTCTTTTGGTATCCACAACAATTCCTGTTTCTTCGTGAATCTCTCTTATGGCAGTAGTTGCTATAGGATTTTCTTCATCCCTATCCTCAGGATCCATAAGACCTGCCGGAACACTCAAAAGAAATCTTCCTGTAGGATATCTGTACTCATAGGATAAAAGAAGCTGCGGCTCTTTGCCCGGAAGTTCAACAATAACAACACAACTGACCGCGTCAGGCAGCATTGATTTAAATTCCTCTTCTGTCTTGGTAGCAACTATATTATCCAAAGGACGTCTTGTCGCATCAAAATAGTGCTTGCCCTCCTCGTATTGCAGATCAAAAACGCGGATAAATTTCTTATCAAGTATGGTTTCTACCTTATCTTTGGTAATAATTGGTCCAGTCATCACATTCTCCTTTGGTCTTACTTAACGTAGTAGTGCCTTGCTATCCACTTGGAGAGTCCTTCAAGCCCGGGGTATACTATTCTCTCGCTCATGTTAAGCTGATCCAGCATATCCCTTACTCTCCAGCGCAGGTTCTTATCAATAACATATTTAACAGTATCCTTGGTATTCTTATCAAGGAAGCCTTCTATATCTTCTATTCCCATTGGAACAACAGCAAAAAATGAATGCTGATTGATGATTCTCTGATTAAGGGATGGCGGTTCTATTATTACCATCGCAGAATCACCCATGTCTCTGTCATACTGCTTTAAACTGTTTCCTGTAAGCTCTTTTAACATATCTACAGTAAAAATAGTGGAATGCTTGTCATAGACGGCATATTTATAATTGTTTGGAAGAAGCTCGACCATCTCTGACATATTTATTCGCCAGACCATACAGTCATGCTTATCCATTTCTTCCAGATTTTCCTCTGTCATGGCAAAATTAAGTCCGACAAGTGCAGACTGTGTCCAGTCCAGAAGTCTTGTAGGAAGGCCGTAGTGCTGGCCCAGTATCATCTGCCTCCATACAGATGAGCCAATTGAAGGCTCGTCATTTATCGCATATTTGGCGAAGTTCTCCAAAATAGCAGGCTCCAAGTGGTTCTGCCTGCTCTTACAATTCCTGCTAAGACTTGTATACATGGTAAAAGAGGAATCAGACATTCCTCTGTAAATATATGGGCTCCTGTTCCTGTCCAGATCCGCCCTGTATTCCTGCTCTGTAAGAAGCGGCAAAAGTTCTTCTAAAGTATCAATATATACTTCTTTTATCATGCCCGGCCCCTTTCAATTAGTATTCCGTATTACTCTTATTAACTCAATTATACACTTTAGGGGAAGTGCTTATCAAATACCCGCCGCAAATATCAATACTAAGCGAATAAACTAAATGAGGCGCAGCCAAAAGCTGCGCCCCAAGTCTATAGTCGGTTAAATAATTGGTTTTATTATTTTACTGTAACATTTGTAAGGTGTGGGTTAGCTCCCTCATACCAGTAAAGGAATCCCTCTACATCCACTGTCTGACCAGCCTCAAGTCCGCTTACGAGGTTGTAGAACTTCTCGTCTGAACCATTGAGATAATACTCAAGGCAGAACTCATAGTTAGCACCATCTTTTGAAAGTGTAACATAGATATCATCACCAGGCTGCTCGTTCTTGAATGCAACTGCCTCAACTGTCATATCTGAGAAAGAAACAAGCTGGTTCTGAAGGTCGATAAGCTCATCCTTGCCAAGAAGGTCTGTAGCATCCTTAGCTGTTGCTACAAAGTTACCATCCTCGATCTCGTAAGTTGCATCTACGATCTCAACTTCACCAGACCACTCAGACTTAACACCTGTAACCTTGATCTTTGTTCCAGGAACAAGCTTGTCATAATCTTCCTGTGAGCAAGCCATCTCATAAATGAAGTAAGCGCCATCCTGATCCTGTGTATAGAATGTAGCCTTATCTTCCCACCATGACTGCTTAGCCTGTACATAAGTCTCAACTACAACTTCTGAGTCAAGCTCAGCTGCTGCGTACTCAGCGTATGTCATAACGCCTTCTGACTTAGCATCATCTGCTGTCTCTGCAACTTCTGTTACTTCAGCTGCTACAGACTCAGCTACAGTTGCTGCCTCTTCTACTGCACTAACTGCCTCAGTAGCTGTTTCAGCAACTTCTGTTACTTCCTGCTTGCCGCATCCAACGAATGCAAGTGCAAGACTCATTGTCAATACTACTGCTAATGTCTTCTTCATAATATTCCTCCTATTATGTGGGCGAACGCCCATAAATAATTACAAACAATGCAATTATACTAACAATATTTCATAAATACAAATATTTATTCATTTTTTGTATTTTTTAGTTTCTCTTTTAACGCATACAGTCCTATCAGAACCCACGCGGTTACAAGAACTGCTATAAGTGCGACGGACGCAGCAGGAAGTTTCCCAAGTTCAGCTTTGCCGCCTATATTGCCTGTAGAACCCTGGTCCAGATGATAAAGCGCCTTAACATCTTCATAAAGCTGGTCAATATAAGCATCATCAACTGTCTTTTTCCTTCTGACAGATTTAGTCACGTTCTCAATAAGCTGTCCTGCTGCATCTCTCACAGAAGCAGATCCGTTAAATACAGGTGTTACAAAGGTGTTCTCAGTATTATCCATGAGGATCTTTGTAGCCTTGATCTTAACGTCATAGTGTTTGTCATCATCACTTCCGGCCCCTGCAAGGTAATCCTGATACTCTGCGGTGCTCTGAGCCTTGGTTGTGACAGGAAGATAACCTTCAGTCTCTGAATAAGCGATCTGAACATCATTAGTCAAAAGATATTGCGCAAAAAGCCAAGATGCCAGTACTTCCTGAGAATCTTTTTTATTAAAAATACATACGGATGGCCCCTGCGAGATCATGGAAGGCTTCTCAGAAGCATACTGAGGAATTGCCATTACTTCGGTCTCAAAATCAATAACTTTATCTTCTGAAATATCAAGAAGTGGCGCCTTGGATCCCATCCAGGTAGCCCCTGCAGTTGAGTCTATTGCAAAGATGCACTGTCCTGCGTTTAAAAAGTTTGCCGGATATCCGGAAATCTTAAATGTTGAAAAAGCTCCGCTACCTGTGTGTTCTGCAATAGTCTTCAGAATTCCTCTTGTATCATCGTTAAAAAGAAGAATGTTTCCTTCCTGGTCTGAATAACCTGCCCCGAGCTGCTTAAGCGACTGTATCATCATGTTATCCGTGGACTTGTAAATAAATGGTATCATTACGTTCTGACCATTTACCTTGAATGTCCCGTCTGCATTCTTTTCCATGGCAGCCTCTGAAACCTCCCAGATAAAATCCCAGGTAAGCGTATCCGGAAGCTCGTATCCAAGCTTTTCCACATATGTCTTGTTAATATAGCAGGCCTCAGTTGACCTCATGTAGGGAAGAGCATAATGCTTATCCCCAATTACGCACTCTGATAAAAACTCAGGTACTATCTCTGAAACTGCAGGTGAGTCAAACTTAAGGGTGCTTCCACCAAGCCCGTATTTCTCATCAGCAAAAAGATCATCCAGCGGAACTACAGTGTTATTGCCCATAAGATAGGTTGCAATATGATCCGGATAAGTTATACACACATTTGGTGTGGTTCCCGTTGAAATATTGGTGATTACATCGTTGTATATTTTGCCGTAATCCGTATACAGACGCATATTCACTGTAATACTAGGATATAGCTTTTCAAAGTCCTCTATTGCCTTATTATAAATTGCAGTCTGAGTTACATTCGTGTCATTTTTTGCCCAGAAAGTCAGTTCTATCTTCTTATTCTCATCAAACTCCTGCGGTATCTCAAAGCCTGCGCTTTCTTTTGCACCGTGGCACCCTGTGAGAAGACAGGAACTGACTGCTACGCATCCCAAAAAGGCTGTTATCTTTCTTTTTATATTGATTACCATATTCTCTCTGATACTCTTTCTCATTAATTTGACATCATATCGGATTAAATCATCACAATTCTGCAATTGCTTAAAGTCCTTAAATCAACCCTTCGTTCCGCCTCTTGCAACGCCTGCCATGATCTTGTGTCTGAAAATGAGGAACAAAACCACAAGCGGTACAGATATTACAACTACTGCTGCCATCATAGCAGGTACGTTTTCTCGTCCAAAGCCGTTTTCCCTTATCTCCTGGATACCGTTTGAAACAAGGAAATAATTGGAGTCATCTGTGATAAGTCTGGGCCATACATATGAATTCCAGCACTCGATAACCTTTAGGATAGTGATCGTCACTATAGTTGGCCTTGAGATTGGGAGCATAACTTTCCACAAGTATCTAAAATCCGAGGTTCCATCAACCTTAGCGGCTTTATATAGTTCTTCCGGAATCTGCTCAAAATTCTCTTTTAAAAGATATATGTAGAACACAGAAGTTACAGACGGCAAGATCAGTCCCATAAAGGTGTTTCTAAGGTCCAGGTTTGTGATTGTAACGTAATTAGTGATGATAACAAGCTCATTAGGTATCATCATCAGCGACAGGAAAAGAGAAAACACTATGTCTTTTCCCTTAAAATCAAGCCTTGCAAAAGCAAACGCCGAGAGGACTACAACCACCATCATAAGAAGGGTTGTGAGCACCGTAAAAACAAAGGTGTTAAAAAAGTATCTTCCAAGTGAAACCGCAGTAAATGCAGTCACATAATTCTCAAGCGTCGGGCTGAGGGTAAAGAATCTGGGAACATATTCTGAATTGTATGCGCCATATCCCTTGACTGAAGTTAGAAGCATCCAGTAAAAGGGAAATAGTACAAGAATTGCCCAAAGAGTCAGAAGAAAATAGATCACTACCTTTCTGATCCTCTCGTTTCTCACTGCCTGTCTTTCAAGTTTTTTATTGGCATTTTCGTTCATATCTAACCGATTCCTTATTATGACAATTTATTGATAATATACAGTCTTTCTGCTGACCATTAAGTTGATGGTTGTGATAGTAAATACGATTGCGAAGAGGATAAGAGCTGCTGCCGAAGCATAGGAAGGATAGCCTCCGCTGTTACCGTAGAGCATATCATACACGTATCCGACAATTGTATTCATTCCTGCTGCATTAAGATCTGTTCCAAAAAGAGCCACTTCATCGCTATATGCCTTGAAAGCTCCGATAAATCCAGTGATCACAAGATAGAAAACCATTGGAGATATCATTGGAAGCGTGATCTTATAAAAAATTCTCCACTTTGGAGTTGCATCAACTTCAGCAGCTTTGTAATACATAGGATTCACTGAAGCCAGCGCACTTGTAAGGATCAATATCTTAAACGGCATAACGATCCAAATGGTATAAAAGCACATTACAAACATCTTGGCCCAGTAAGGTCCGTCAATAAAATCAACTGATGGTCCGCCAAATAGCTGGATCAAAAGAGAAATAAGTCCGTCCGAATACGCTGTCTTTTTAAACAGGATCATGAAAACAAGACCTACAGCCAGTGTATTTGTAACATAGGGCAGGAAATATACAGTCTGGAAAAAATCTCTCAAAGCCTTGATAGAACTAAGTTCAAGAGATATCAAAAGAGCTATCCCCGTAGATAAAGGAACAGTGATTATAACGATTATGAAGGTGTTCTTGAGAGCCTGAATAAAGTATGGATCATGAAGAACATAAGAATAGTTATATAATCCGGTCCCCCAGAAGGTCTGGGATGCGAAATTATATCCTTCCTCAAAGGAGTAAACAAGTACATCGATAAGAGGATACACCATGAATACTCCAAGGAAAGCTATGGCCGGTAAAAGACACAGCCAGGCAGTCAGATTCTTTTTCATAGGATTATCCTCTCATTGGTATTCTCATCAAAAACATGAACTTTGGAAGGTTTAAGTGAAAATCTTATCCTGCCGTCAACTCCGGTACTGACTACTTCTGATGGAATGATGGCTCTAATATTCTCACCTACAAAAAGCGGGTGTTTAGCCACGTAGCTTGTGTCTCTTCCCATTACTTCGCGGTTTACAAATTCGCATTCAAGCGGCCCGTTTTCATCAACAATAAATCCTTCCGGTCTGATGGATACAAACACATTTCTGTCAGAAACACCACCAGCGTCAAGGACTCTTGCATCGCCAATATATACCCCGCCGTCTGCAATCCTGCCTTTAAAGGTATTGATCTGCGGAGTTCCCAAAAAGCTTGCAACAAAAAGATTTATCGGCTCATCGTAGATCCTCTGAGGATCTCCCATCTGCTGCAAAACTCCATTTTTCATAACAACGATGGTATCACAAATGCTCATGGCCTCTTCCTGATCATGAGTTACAAAAACAGTTGTAATACCGGTCTCAAGCTGTATTCTCTTAAGTTCCTCTCTGGTCTGAAGGCGAAGCCTTGCGTCAAGATTAGATAGCGGCTCATCCAAAAGAAGCACCTGAGGCCTTTTTACCAGCGCTCTTGCAATAGCAACTCTCTGCTGCTGACCGCCAGACATCTCACTTGGCCTTCTGTCCAGAAGTTCCTCAATCTGCACAAGTCTTGCCGCCTCTAAAACTTTTTCTTCCATTTCTTCCTTGGCGAGCTTCTTGTCCCCTCTAAAGTTCTCAAGCGGGAATCTGATATTCTCACGGACAGTAAGGTGCGGATAAAGAGCATAATTCTGAAAAACCAGTCCCACTCCTCTGTGCTGAGGCGGAAGGTCTGTCACATCCGTATCTCCAAAAATGATCCTTCCTTCTGTAGGCTTCTCAAGTCCGCAGATAAGGTTAAGTGCTGTACTCTTTCCACAGCCTGAAGGGCCCAAAAGACCTATAAGCTTGCCATCAGGAATCTCAAAATTAAAGTCGTTAACAGCAATGACGTCCTCTTTAATTTTCTTATTTCTATTAGGAAAACGTTTGGTAACGTGCTCCAGTGTTACTTTCATTACATACTCCTCCATCATATATTGACACTACTTATTCTAATGACTGTTAAGCACTCGCTTATACGCAATAGTCACATCTGATGCCTTACAACCTTGTACTCATCGCCATCCTGATAATATGGGCACTCCTTATTACCGCCAGCTACCATGCGGCCATAGTCATCCTCATCCATATTGACCATACATACGTAACATTCCCAGTCATCATCATATGCATAATTTGCACAAGTATCACAAATCATATAAAACCTCTTTCATTTCTCTTAAAACGCCTTATGATGTACAAAATGCTTACCATATAGGTAAATAAACATTTTGACTTCTAACACCTATATCATAATACCTCAAAAATTCATAGCTTCCACATATTTTTCTGCAAAATCTGCTTTGTTTACAAGTTCCACTACCTGCGCAGTTTCCGCTATCTTCTGCAGTCTCTTAACAGCCTTATCACCGGCTTCCCTGCTCGTCAAAAGATCTGTCAAAAGATACATGCATCCCACAAGCGCCGCATTTGACGCACTTAACACAATCTTGGAATTCTGCGGAAAGAGCTTAAGATATTTAATTTTTTTTGCGTCAAAGCTGCTTGAATATCCACCGCTTATTTCTATATACTCAGGGTCTGTTTCTCCAAGTAGCTGACTCCAGGCCGCTGCTATTGCCGCCTTGCCAAGCTGGACATTTCTGATGTCGCTCTGATAAATCCTGATCCCGTTTTCTCCATCTGTAAGCGGAAAACCGGTCTCGAAATACTCTTTGGTCAAAAGACCTGTTTCATCAACTATCCTGTTTCTGACAAGTTCTGAAACAGCCTCTAAAACGCCGCTTCCACAAATTCCGGAGGGTTCCTTATTTTTGATTGTTTCAAGCTCTACCTTGTACTTGCCATCTTTTTCCTCAATGTGGACTCCGTAGATTGCTCCCGGGATAGCTGCTGTCCCACATACAATTCCTCCTGCTTCAAATACAGGCCCCGCTGCCGTAGAGGTCACAAAAAGCTTGTGTCCGTCCCAATAAGCCATCTCGCCATTTGTTCCAAGATCCACAAATAAAGCCTTGTGTTTCATCGCGGTCATGCTGATAGCATCAATACCCGACACTATATCTGCACCGACAAAAGCTGATATTCCAGGCATCAGTACAACTCTGGTTTCTGATAAATATGGAAAGTCTTTTTCTGACAGGTCACCCAAAAGTTCCCGCGCACTTATATTTTCCACATCAAGATTTACCGCCTTATAGGGATACTCTCCAAGTCCCGCTACATCATAACCTCTTAGAAGATGAAGCATCGTCGTATTGCCAGTGATGCAGATATAATCAAGCTTATTAACTGCTCGTCCATTAACCAGTTCCACAATTAGAGTCTTAATATCTTCCCGAATACTCTGACAGAGCTTTTCTTCATCTCCTCCTACCGCTGCAGAAATCCTTGCTATTACATCTGCTCCGTATTTCCTCTGATGATTTATCCCGGAAACAATATCAAAGACCTGTCTAGTCTTTTCATCATTCATTCCTACAAGCATAGCTTCCAAGGTTGTTGTTCCGATATCAACAGCTATGCCCCATCCGGCTATGTCTTTTTCATCAAGAGGCGCATGTTCTCTGGTTTTATAGGTTTTCTTAACTTCAATTTCTTCCTCTTTGAAAGCCATATCATCAAGAACAATTTCGCAGTCACTTGTAATAATGCATCTGCACATAAGCCTGAAGCCATCTGATATCTCTTTTTCCGTTAAAAAAGACTTATCAAGAGAATTCACATCCGGAGCTCCGCTTAGAAATCTGACTCTGCATTTTCCGCATCTGCCAAGACCGCCGCAAGGAAGCACATATTGCACGCCGGCATCACTTAAAAGCCCCTTGAGCTGTCGCCTTTTTGGAGCCTGCAACCTTATCTTTTTTCCATTTGTATTAATAGTAATAAGCAACTTATTTTTTTCCATAAAACAATGATACACTATTACGCCTTTATTTATCACAAAAAGGTGCATTTTGAGCTAAAGTGTGCGAAAATATTAGTTGCTTAGGTAATTTTATCAAACAGAATATGGGTATGTATGAAAGGAGATAGTTATGGGTCTTTTACAGGCAGCTCTTGTTGCTGGTGGCAGCGTTCTTGCTGATCAGTGGAGAGATTATTTTTATTGTCCTGCTCTTTCAAGCGATGTGCTTATGACAAAGGGTATCAAGAAGGCAGGAAAGGGTAATGAGAACATTATTTCTAATGGTTCTATCATTGCCGTTAATGAAGGACAGTGTATGATCCTTGTTGATCAGGGACAGATCACTGAAATCTGTGCTGAAGCAGGCGAATTTGTTTATGACGTTTCTACAGAGCCTTCAATCTTTTATGGCGATCTTGGAGAGAATATTGTTAATTCCTTCAAGCAGTTTGGAAAGAGACTTGGTTTTGGCGGTGCTACAGCCAAGGATCAGCGTGTTTATTTTGTTAATACCAAAGATATTCTGGGCAACAAGTATGGAACAGTTAATCCTGTGCCTTTCCGCGTAGTTGACACAAATATCGGACTTGACATGGACGTTAGCCTTAAGTGCCATGGCGAATACAGCTACAAGATTGTTGACCCTGTTCTTTTCTATAAGAATCTTTGCGGCAATGTTGAGGGTGAATTTACAAGAGACAGAATCGAGTCTCAGCTCAAGTCAGAGCTTCTGACAGCCCTTCAGCCAGCATTTGCCAAGATTTCAACCATGGGCATTCGTTACAGTGCTCTTCCAGGACACACAACAGAGATTGCTGATGCTCTTAACGAAGTTCTTTCACAGAAGTGGACCGAGTTCTATGGAATCAAGATCTCAAACTTCGGTGTAAGCTCAGTTACAGCTTCTGAAGAAGATGAGAAGACTATCAAGGAACTCCAGAGAGCAGGCGCTCTTAGAAATCCAAATATGGCTGCAGCTACTATTGCAAGTGCTCAGGCTCAGGCTATGCAGGATGCTGCCAAGAACACAGCAACAGGCCCTATGATGGCATTTGCCGGAATGAACATGGCTCAGCAGGCTGGCGGCATGAATGCACAGAATCTCTTTGCTATGGGACAGCAGCAGGCTCCTCAGATGGCAGCCCCCGGTGCAACATGGACATGCTCTTGCGGCGCACCTAACAGCGGCAATTTCTGCACTAACTGCGGTAAGCCAAGACCAGCTACCGGTGCATGGACATGTTCTTGCGGCACAACTAATTCCGGAAACTTCTGCACTAACTGCGGTTCACCAAGACAATAAAGCAATCATTTATCAGCAGAGGAACTTATGGCTTTACATGAATATGAATGCCCCGCTTGTGGCGGGGCAATGGAATTTAATCCCAAGACTCAGAAACTTAAATGTCCTTTTTGCGATTCTGAGTTTGACGTCAAGGATTATGTAGCTAACCACAACTCCTCCAGTACCGGGGAGCTTGCAGATGAATATACAAACGAGAATACAACTGATGACGGACAACAGCTGTATATCTATAAATGCGGCTCCTGTGGTGGTGAGATTCTCACAACAGAATCACTTGGTTCAACCAAGTGCCCCTTCTGCAGTAACAACGTCGTTGTAAGTGAGAAGTTTTCAGGGCAGTTTAAACCTGACTACATAATTCCTTTTAAATGCACAAAAGAAGACGCCATGAAAACCTACAGAGAACATGTTAAATCCAAAAAGCTTGTTCCCAAGGTCTTTCTGGATGAAAACCACATAGATGAAATCAAAGGTGTTTATGTTCCATTCTGGCTATTTGACGCCACCATGAGCTTTGACGGTTCCTATGAAGGCACCAAGGTCAGAACCTGGCAGGATAGCAAGTATATTTACACAGAGACCAAATACTATGATGTAAAGAGATCCGGAACCGAGGACTTTGCCTTCGTTCCTGTTGACGGCTCCAAGGAAATGCCTGATGATCTCATGGAATCCCTAGAACCATTTGATCACAACGAGATGGTTCCCTTTAATATGGGATATCTCGCCGGCTTTTTGGCAAATAAATACAATAATCCGGCAGATGCCATGAAACCACGCGCTATGGACAGGATCAAAGCCTCCATAATATCTGACTTCAAGGCTACCATTAACGGCTATTCCGGTCTTAGGTCACTTAGCGAGAATACCGGGGTTGTAAGTTCATCCTACAAGTATGCTATGTATCCTGTGTATATCCTTAACACAACCTGGAAAGGCGAAAATTACTTATTTGCCATGAACGGTCAATCCGGAAAATTTGTTGGAAACCTGCCATTTAGCTGGCTTCAGGCAATCAAGTATTATATACCTTTCGCAGCAATAGGCACTCTTATTTCATTTTTGGTTTATTACTTTATAATCTAAAATCAAATATTTAGGTATCATTACAACTTATGAGAATAATTATCAAAATACACAAAAAAATTGCTATAGCGCTTCTTGCCATCATGATCGCTGCTTTTTGTGTTCCGACTGTTACATCTTTTGCAAGTGACGGGCAATTGTGGGATGACTACGTCATGCCATCCACGAGACAAAAAGAGAGACTTCTTGATAATGCAGAGCTCTTAACAGCTTCTGAGAAGCAGGAAATACTTGATCTTCTGAACAGTATCAGCTCAACCCATCAGGCCAATGTCGCCATCCTGACTGTTAATTCTCATCGTGGTTCTATTCAGGATTATGCAGATGACTATTTTGATTATAACGGTTTTCAGGCTGATTATGACGGCTCAGGCATTCTCTTTATGCTCAGCATGGAAGACAGGGAATGGGCGATTTCAACTCATGGAACTGCTGCCTATGTTTTTACTGATTATGGTCAGGAAAAGCTAATGGATGAAATGATCCCGTATCTGCATGACGGCGATTATTACGATGCCTTCAAGGCCTTCATAGATGTATCTGAGAGATACTTCACTCTCTATGAAGAAGGCACTCCATATGACGTGGACTACAAGGACACAAGTCCTGCTGCCGTTACAAGGGCATTACTGATATGCATTTTAATTGGACTTGTAATTGGATTTATTCCAATTGGCATCATGTCTTTGGATTTGAAATCAGTCAAGGCAAGTGTAAACGCAGCCGGTTACCAGATTCACAACGGGCTCCATATGGGGCTTCATACAGATACTTACATAAGATCATCAACTTCCAGGACCAAAATTCCTGAAAATAACTCTAATAGCGGCGGTGGAAGTTCTTTCCACGTCTCAAGTTCAGGCTCCAGTCACGGTGGAAGTTCAGGACATTTTTAAAAAAATTTTATAAGGCCAACACATTCTTTCATAGATTGTGTTGGCCTTTTTTATATTTTATTAAGTGTTTTTATTATCAGTTAGCTGTATACTATAAGGTAGACAATAGGAGGTCTGTGGGTGAAAACAAAACGCAGGATCAGAACTATCCTTCTGACATTATGTGCAGTTCTCATAATGGGGTTGGCTATTGCCTTCCTTGGAACAGACAGTTTCAAATCTCCCATGAATTATGACTTAGTCCAGCTTGATGACGGCTGGACTGTTACTCATGCAGATAAAACCTACACTCCTGAGCAGTTGTCCCTGGCAGATATAGGAATTGCTAATATTGGTGATGTGATCACTCTTACCAGAACACTTGATAATTATGATATTGATCCTGCCTCTATTCATTTTAGGAGCATACTATCTACAGTCGATGTTCTGATAGATGGTGAGCCAATCTATTCCTATGGCTGGGACTATGTCGATAAAAAGCAGATGCTTCCCAAAAAGCAGCATTTTGTTCTTCTCCCAAAAGACTATCCCGGAAAAGAACTGACAATCATAATAACCCCTCAGGAAAATGAGGCTTTTTCCGGCATATCTCCGATCAACATTGGATATATCGAGGACATTGCAAGAGATATATCGCAAAGTAACAGACTTGCACTTTTTATTGCCGTATTCCTTGTCATGTTCGGATATATGATGATTGTCATATCTCCTATCCTTATGTACAGAGGAAGCCATGATCTCAGCATTACTTTTAGCGGAGTTATTTCTGTCCTTTTAGGACTATACATTCTATGCTTCAACGATCTTTTCTGGTTATTTACTGAAAATGCAGCTTTCTATACTTTCCTTGAATACATCACTTTATTCCTGCTGCCCGCTTCAATTCTCCTATTCCTCTATACAGCCAGGCAGATAAATGGTCATTTAATAGCAATGATCCTCGGCATTATCAATTTCGGATTTGCAATTACCACCGCTATACTTCATCTGACCAACACTATACACATATGCCATTTTGTAACTACTCTACATGTGATTGCTCTTACAGAAGGCATATTTGTCATATCTTCACTGGGATTTTCTGTTTATAAAAGATATAGATATCCGGACGAATTCAGATCAAAGAGTTTGTCAACCAATATGCTCCTCCTTGGTCTTTTATTGTTCCTTGGATGCTCTGTTATAGATATAGTCAAATTCAATATTAAAAAATATTTCAGCTCCGGCGAAATGAATACCAACATTAACTTTCTGACTGTAGGGGCACTTCTGTTCATGATGTGTCTTGTTCTGAATTATTTCTTCCACTGCATCGAATACATAAATGAATCAAATATGAAACAGCAGCTTGAAGGACTTGCCTACACAGACAGTCTGACCTCTCTTGCAAATCGCTCAAGGTGTGAACTTACTTTGGCTGAGCTAAGCGGTGATTACACCATAATCAGCATTGACCTTGATTATCTCAAATATACAAACGATAACTTCGGGCATCTTGAAGGAGACCGCCTGATAAGTGATTTTGCTGATATCCTGTCCAATAGTTTTACTGATGCCTCCCTTCTTGGCAGAATGGGCGGGGATGAATTTATAGTAGTACTGCCTTATGTTAACGATGAGCGTCTTCAAAGAGATATCTCATGCTTCGATGACCTGATGGAACACAAGAACAGTAAGGAAACTCATCTGAAATTCTCGGCATCCTATGGCTATGCAGACAGTCATGACGAGAAATTTTATCATACAGTTTCTGCTCAGGACGTTTATCTTCTTGCAGATGCCAGAATGTACCAGATGAAAAATACTCACCATAAACAGTCTCTTGGAAGACTGTACGATGATCTGCTAAAACAGGCAGATAAGGAAGGAGGCTCAAATGAAAAATAAAAAGAGACTCCCTTATTTGCTTGCTTCTTTATTCATGATAGTAGTAGTTATCATAGGCTGTCGCATCGCTTTATATCGATCTGCAGACTATGAAATGATCGATCTTAATGAAAACTGGCTTATGAGTATCAACAACTCTGATTTTCATGAAGTATCCATGTGGAACAGCTACAAATGCTTTGAAGGGGAGCTAAAGCACGGCGACCACATAATTTATAAAACTGTACTTCCCCAGAGCAATATACCTAACCCTGTACTGTTTTTCAGAAGCAGATATACAACCCTTGGATGCTATATTGACGACACCAAAATCTATAGCTACGGAGATGAGTACTATAAAACCGGAAAATTTATAGGCAAAATGTACCACATGATACCACTGCCTTCAGACTATGCAGGTAAAACCTTTGTTTTTGACATGTACGTAGGAGAGCCTAATGCCTTCAAAACTCTTACGGCTCCGGTTCTTGCATCGCAGATGGATATAAGTGGTAAATTCGTAAGGGATAATCTCCTTATAATAGCTACCGGAATGTTTACTTTCTTATTTGGCCTTGTATTCTTATGCATAGGCTTGATCTTTGTTGGCTACGTTCCTGAAGTCAGAAGTCTTCTTGTAGGTTCGTGCTTTTGCATGAATCTGGCAGCCTGGCTGATGACCTACTATAATATTCTTTCTCTTTTTATATATACGGAAAAAGAGACTGAAATAGAATACTTCTGTATGTATCTTGTAGTTCCTTACTCATATCTGCTGCTGTATTACATCAAGAACCTAAAAAATGATAGGGTATACAAGGCAATGATGCTCGTAAGCACCGCTGTACCTATACTTCAATATGCTCTGCACTACTTTTTCGGCATACACCTTCGAGTAACTCTGCCTCTTTATCATGTAGTAGCTGTTCTTGGTTTTGTGATGCTGATTTATTATGTAGCAGTCAGTAACAAAAAAAATACGAAAGAATCTCCTGCTACTCTAATACAGCTTGTAGGGCTTTTTGCCTTTGATTTTGGCCAGTTTTTCCACCTTATAATGTATGGTTTCGAGGTTGCCGGCCACCAAACCAATCAATCAGTCAATAAAATAGTAATTTCTTCAGCCTGCCTGATATTCGCCGCCTGTCAGTTATCTACATACCTTATGTACATAACAGAAACCTATGCCAAAAGAAGAGAGAATCAGTCTCTTTCTCATCTGGCTTATGCAGACGGCCTCACTAATCTGGCCAATAGATCCAAAGCTGACAAGCTCATGGAAGAACTAAACAACGCAACCGATGATTACTGCATTATGAGCATTGATTTAAATGGTCTTAAAGACGTAAACGACAAATTCGGACATCCTACAGGAGACAGGTATCTTAAAGAATTTGCCAAGGTCATGTCCAATACTTTTGGTGAAAATGATTTCTTAGCCAGAATAGGCGGTGATGAATTCCTTGTTGTTCTAAGAGATGCCAACACCAAGGATATAAGCGCACTTATCGGAAGAATGAACAGCGCGCTCAATGTCATGAATGCTCTTTATCCTGATTATAAGCGAAGTGTATCCACAGGCTTTGCCTTCAAGCATGAGAGCGAAAAAGGAAACTCACATCAGGTCTACCTCCTTGCGGATCAGCGAATGTATGAGAACAAACGCAAAATGCACCAGGAGCTGGGAATACACCCTCGTCTGTGACCTGATATCAAGATCAGATAAATAAGTGAAGCAGTACAAAAACTGCCAGGAATGCCAGATTAGCCACAGTGAAATAAACAATGTAGGCTTTCTGGCGTTCTTTATAGGTAGCAGAATAGAATTTAAAAGATATGAGACTTGCCATAGAAGCTATTAAGGTTCCGAGTCCTCCTGCGTTAACTCCTATGAGAAGTTCCTTATAATTCGATGTAAAGCCGGACAACAAAAGTGTAGCCGGGACATTACTGATAAACTGGCTGGCAATCACTGCAACCGTGAACTCTTTACCGGAAGTAACAGAATTAAAAAACTCTTTAACTGAATCAATTCTCGCCATGTTACCTGTAAAAATAAAGAATCCTATAAAAGTCAAAAGAAGCATATAATCTGCTCTAAACAGGATCTTGTAATCCATTCCGGCAACCATAACAAGTACGACTGCTGCCATCACATACCAGGGAATAACTCTAAGTACCGAGAGAATTGCTATTACAAACAATACAGTATAGATAACTATCTGCCTGCGGCTTCCAAACTCTTTGACTATGCCGTATTCCGAGTTTATGACTATATCTTTGTTCCTACCCGGCAAAAGAAATATGCACAATACCAGCATCAGGGCTGCTGCCGCTGTAAATGGAAGCATGCAGAGAACAAACTCTCCAATTGACATCTGAGTGATGCCATATAAATACAAATTCTGAGGGTTTCCTACAGGTGTTGCCATGCTTCCGAGATTAGCTGCAATCGTCTGGAAAACAATAACAGGGATCATAAGATCTTCTCTCCGGCAGCTCTTTAAAACAAGCATTCCAAAAGGCACAAAGGTAATCAGCGCCACATCATTGGTGATCAGCATACTTCCGATGAAGCACATAAAAATAAGTGCTGCGGATAACTGCCATGCCTTGGAGGCTCTGCCCATCAGTAGCTGTCCGATCTTCTCAAATACTGAGTTTTCTTTAAGTCCCTGAATTATTACCATCAGTCCCCATAGTATTCCAAGTGATCTGAAATCAATATAGTCCAGGTATCCCTTGTCAGGCTTTACAAAAAATGCTGAGATAAGAGCCAGTATCCATGCTATGTATAATACCGGATCTGATTTGATCTTCTTCCATAAATCTGCGTAGCTTCCCATTACAAACCTCTAAATATCTATCTCTTTTATCTTGGAAAGAAATCCCTCTATAATATGGATTCCCTCTTCTCTTCCAAGTGTTATGTTAAGGCCGAACACTAAAGGCTCAGCCTCACCTATTATACCCCGTTCATAAACCTGCGCAATAGCATTTGAACATACGCGGCAATCATAGATATCTTTAAGGTTTGCAGCATCTCCCCACTCCAGATCTTCCCATTTAAGTACATAGGTCATGAATTCGTGTAAGATTCTTGCTGCAACTTTTTTGGTAATCTTAAGCTCAAGTTTCTCAGGCGGATAGTGATCAAGAAAGTATTCAAGATAATATCCCAGTCCCTCTGCAGGAAGATCTTCGGAAATTTCTTCCGAATACCTTGTCAAAAGAAGGTCAAAAAACTCTTTTTCAGTCATTGTCGTCCTCTATAATAAGAATTATTTCATTTCTACAGGAGATGCCGGTGAAACAATAAATGTAACATTATCGCAGGCGGCAAGACCATTTACAGAAAACTCTCCTGTCACATTTTCTGTTGTTTCGCCAGTCCATATATCTTTGACCAGATATTTATCACACTTATATATCCAGTCTCCAAGAGCCTTTTTTAAATCGCAGAGTTTTATAGCATAAGTTTTATCAGTAGCTTTCTCGCTTACATTTATAAAACTGAGTGCAAATCTGTTTCCTGAAAGAGGCTTGCAGAGAATGTCCACTCTGTCGATATCTCTTATGTATTCTTTATCAGGCTCCTTGGCAGCAAGACTTGAAAAAACTCGCTTTGCCTGAATTCCAAGACTATCCTGGTTAAGGGAAATGGCATCCTCATTGGCGATAATATTATACAGTGTATCCCCCTTGTGTACCCTTCTAAGGTCAAGTCCGAGCATAAGAGGTGAATTCATCATACACCACATAGTCATGTGGGTTTTATTCTGAACGTCGTTTAGGCCGTTCATTCCAATCATCATCATATCCGGGTCATTCCAGCCTTTATCAAGTCCGGACAGCTCATCCATTATAACAGCCTTGCTGTACTGAGTGGCAACGCTTGTTGTGTAATCTCCTGTCCAGGTACCAACACCCGGATCTCCGTCACGGCCCACTCTAAATGTTATATCATTTAGTATTCTCCAGGAATCACATACCTTGTAGGCCCAGTTCTGAGGCTGAGTCTTACCCCATTCACAGGCTGAATAAATAATGTCATTATCAGGAGCTAATCTGTTCAGCTCTTTTAACAACCTTGCATAGGAATTAAGCGTATTCTCCTGGCGGCGGTGATTCATAAGACGAATTCTGTTTTCGCCTTTTTTAAGTTTTATAGATATTTCCCTGCTCCAGATAAAGTCTCCCTCAGATGGTGTTTCATCAAGGAAATCATCCCAGTAATACTCATCTCCTACCGCAACCTGAAGCCACGCTCCTACACCTTCTCTTTTGCCTGATGCGTAGTTAACGCAAAGGGTAGTATCCATATCCCTGTCTGCGTTTACAACAAATACCAGCTCGCTGCTGCGAAGTCCGACAGGAGAAGCTTCCGGGCCTGTACCGTCAAATGTTCCAATTCCTGTAATGTAATCCTCTTCTCTTGAGGCTCTTTCCCCTGTGAGCTCTATCCCTGCAAGACTAACCTCACCGCCATCATGGACTCCATAGATTACCGGGAATTCTTCAGCCCCGATCCTGATACCCCTGATGTTAGGAGCAAATGTGTAACGGGCATTTTCAGGATTTGAAAAGGTCGCATTATCCCACAGATAATAGCAGTTATCCACCTTGAGGAAATCAACTCCCCACTCAAGGTAGTTCTCTGCGTCCTCTTTCTCATGTCCGCAGGTTCCAACCTCTGCTCCGGCACACAGATTGGTTCCTATATCGTTGTACATTCCAAACTTAAGGCCCTTGGAGTGAATATAATCTGAGAGTGCTCTAAAGCCACCAGGAAACTTGCCATCCTCATTGGACAGCCTTCCGTCTACACGATGGTCCTTGTAGCATCCATCATCTAGAACAATATATTTATATCCAAGCTTATCAAGGCCAAGCTCTATAAACTTATCCGCCATTACTTTGGTAAGCTCCTCTGTATTTCCACTGCCAAAAGCATTCCAGCTATTCCAGCCCATTGCAGGGAGCCTGTATTTCTTTTTCCCAAATAGTACATTTCCATTATCAAATGAGTCGAATCTTCCCTCTGCCTCTAATCTATCCGGTGTCATGTCATATCTCCTTATGTCTTTATGTGTTACTCATACGATTATCTCACTACCGCAACCCCCTGTCATTTCACTACTTGCTCATACTTTGCAAAATAATGCTATGTGCTAGTTGAGGGTTGTACCAGAGTAATTGCAATTATCTAAACTCCGTGGTTAAATGTTTAATATTTTAGTTTTGAGGTTCATTATGCAGTTAAGAGATTTACTTTATTTTAACGATATTGTCATACAGTGCCATGACAATCCTGACGCTGATGCCCTTGCTTCCGGATACGGCCTGTACTGGTATTTTAAACTCAAGGGCAAAGATGTCCGTTTCATCTACAGAGGCAGGAACAGGCTTCAGAAGAGCAATCTTACGATCATGGTAAAAGAGCTAAAGATTCCTGTTGTTTATGCGCCTGACTTTGATGATACTCCGGAGCTTCTGATCACAGTTGATTGCCAATACGGGCAAAAAAATGTAACAACTACAAATGCCCGGAATATAGCTATCATCGATCATCATCAGAAAACCGTGGCCCTTCCTGGGCTATCAGAAGTCCGAAGTAATATAGGAAGCTGCTCAACTATTGTCTGGGATATGATAGAAGCTGAAGGCATCAAAATAAATCAGGATACTCTCCTTGCAACAGCTCTCTATTACGGACTATATACAGATACAAACAAGCTCTCTGAAATTTCACACCCTTTGGATAGAGATATGCTCGAAAGCCTTAATGTCAATCACAGTCTGATAACCCAGATGAGTAATTCCAATATTTCTATTGGAGAATTTGTTATCACCGGTAAGGCAATCCTGTCCTATGAATATTTTGAGAGCAGCAGGTATCTTATCCTGGAGGCTGAGCCCTGTGATCCCAATATTCTTGGAGTCATAAGTGATTTTTCGCTTGAAACTGAAGGTGTAGACGTATGCCTTGCTTATTATGTAAGCCCAAGTGAAATCAAGTTCTCTGTCCGCAGCTGTACAAAAGAAGTTCATGCCGATGAACTTGCTGCTCACCTTGCTGAGGGCTATGGCGGAGGCGGTGGCCACAGGTATAAAGCCGGCGGATCAATGCGGCCTGAGACACTTGACAGATCAGCTTTTTCTATTTTGCACGAGCGCATGCACAGTTACTTTAATGAATACGATATTCTCTATGCCTCTAAGACTTCGATTCCTGTTGACGGCCTTGCTCTCTACCAGAAGCTTCCCGTAGAAGTCGGATGCGTCAAGCTGACTGACGTTTTCCCACAGGGAACTAACGTATCAATCAGAACCTTAGAGGGAGATATCAATATAAGAGTTGCCAAAGATAAGCACCTCATGATCGGAACTCTTGGAGAGATATACCCTATATCAGAAGCTAAGTTAAAGCGAAGCTATGAGCTGATATCAGATTATTACGAAAAAGAATTTGAATACATCCCCAAGATAAAAGATCTGTCCACAGGAGAAAAAAGGCTTGTTCCTTCCTATGCCAAGACTGTAAGAAGCAAGGATTCTTCAATGATATATGCCTATCCGCTCTCCAAAAAGATTAAGCTCTTTACCTCATGGGATGAAGAAAACTATTTTACCGGAGAAATCGGTGATTATCTTGCTATACGTAAAGATGACCCGACAGATAAATATGTCATAAAAAGTCATCTGTTCTCTACACTATATTCTAAATGTTAAGAAAAAAGGGAGCTGTCGCACTAATTTAGTGTGACAGCCTTTTTGACGCCCAGCCCCTAAGGCATCTGTACAGAAATGCTTGTGTTCGTCTGCGGTGTGATTTTCTAAAACTCATTAAGCATCAAATGCCTCATTTCGACGTTGCTCAGAGA
>JAEEGL015277272.1_pt1 | contig 23132 bp, 22 predicted proteins | sample 9134231 | NCBI WGS metagenome assembly JAEEGL01 (sample SAMN16246548, study PRJNA631951) | gut metagenome | biome: gut microbiome; feature: rumen; material: fiber-attached | host: Bos | place: Iran: Karaj | collected 2018-10
ATTACATCGAATATTATAACAATTATAGATACCAATGGAATTTAAAAAAGATGACTCCTGTACAATACAGAAATCATCTATTTTCATCCATTGTCTGAACTCTCTCTTTTTTATTTAGTCCTTGACATTGGGTACATTTTAAATTAATTATTCCTCTTTTTATATTTTCTTTAAAGATTTAACAATAAAGTCTACTACATCATCTTCGTTAACCTTAGTTTTTTCTTTATCTTCCTTTGTAATATCAGTTAAATACTTATCTACTATTTTAAGTTTAGTAATAGAGTTTAAAGGATATCCAGGATTAATTTTATCAGATAGTTTATCTACCATATAGATATTACTTTTTTCCCAAGTATACGATGATTCTTCTCCTAAACTATTTATTACTACTAAACCATATACCCATTTAGCATTAAGTATTCCATCTTTTCCATACTCTTTAACAAGACCTAGGTAGTGCTTTAGCATCTCTTCATCATTTAATGTTTTACCATTAACTCTTCTTACAAACATACCAGGTTGTTTATCTTTAGGAACTCCTTCTAAGTATAGATTATCATCCATACCCATAGAAGGTTTCTTTATTAAATCATAAAGACCCCTAGCCTTTATACGAGCATTTTCTATAGGTGTAGTACCATTTTCATCTACATCTAGACTAATACCTAAATCTTTTAAAGTACGAGTCTTAATATCATGTTTAAGTAATCCCTCTTCAAATCTTTTTCCTTTAGAAGCATTACCTGTTGCAAAATATATTTCTTCCATAATAAGCCTCCCATCATGCATTAACATTTATTATAAGTATTAATTTATTCACAGTCAATAAGAAACGAAAAAAGGAACAGCGTTCCTTTTTCTCCCTCTAATAAAGAGGCATTTCATTACATATACATATTATCATATATGGTATTATTTGTAAATAAAAAATTTATGTATAAACCTAGACTTTATCAATCAATTTATTCAATTTTAAAGTGCAAATTTTGCACTTTAAATGTAACTAATTGCACTTTAAAATTCATTTTAGTTTACTAAATATTTCTTTTAAAGGTTTGTTTATAACAAGAGTAGCCATATAATCAAATGGTGTTTTATCATTATTAATTATTACTAAGTTTTTACCTCCAAAATAGTATAGAAGACTACTAGCAGGCATTACTGTTAAAGATGTTCCTGCTACTATTAGTAAGTCTGCTTTTCTTAAATAATCAATAGATTTATCAAAATCAGAAGGAAGATTTTCTCCATATAAAACAATACCTGGTCTAATTATTCCACCGCAGGAACAAACAGGTTCTCCCTTACTTTTAAATATATAATCACTAGGATATTTTTTATAACAGTCATCACAGTAGTTTTTAAATACAGAACCATGTAGTTCTAATACATTTTTTGATCCTGCTTTTTGATGAAGTCCATCAATATTTTGAGTAATAACCGCTTTTAGTTTACCTTTTTCTTCAAGTTTAGCTAAATACTTATGAGTAATATTAGGCTTTATATTAGAACATTCAAAATTCTTTCTATAGTAATCAAAGAATAAATCAGTATCATTATATAAACATTTATTACTAAGTAAGTACTCCGGACTTACATCTAACTTTTCTTTATATAAACCATCTTTCCCTCTAAAGTCTTTTAATCCACTTTCTGTAGATACCCCTGCTCCTCCAAAGAAAACAATATTATTAGAGTTATCTATTAGTTCTTGTAATTTTTCTATATCATTCATAGTATCACCTAAAAGTATTATATCATTTATAACAAAAAAACTAACTATTTCTAGTTAGTTTATATTCTTATTGGTAGCGAGAGGGGGATTCGAACCCTCGACCCTCTGGGTATGAACCAGATGCTCTAGCCAACTGAGCTATCTCGCCATTTGTCAAACGACATATTGATTATATCAAATGTCGTATTATTTGACAAGACTTTTTTTATTTTTTATATTTTTTCAAATTCTTTGATAGATCTATTATTATATTCTTTTAAATCATCATATGATTTTTTATGTTTTTTAAGATTAGTTATACTGCTAATGATATCATCAGTACCTTCTATGTCATCTACATACTTTTCTAAATATTTAGGCATTACTATATCAAGTCCTAAAGCTTTTGCTTCTAGAAAAACCATTCCCTGCCCTTCATATCTACTTGTTAATATAAAACCATCCATTTTATCCATAATTGCATATGGATTCTTTTTATATCCACATAGTGTAACATAATCTTCAATATTAAGATCACTTATCATTTTAGATAGACTACTTCTTAAAGGCCCATCTCCTACTATATATAAATGAAAATCAACTCTATATTTAACAAGTTCATTTATATATGTTAGAAGTATATCAAATCCTTTTTGATGTACTAATCTTCCTACTGAACAGAGATTATATTTCTTACTATCTATAGTAATATCTATATTCTCGTCTTTTTTATCAAATATTTCCTTTGTATTAATTAAATTAGGTATAACATGGTATTCTTTATTACTTAAGTTATTTAACTCTTTAAAGGTATCTAAAACGCTTTTAGAGACTCCTACAAAAGTAGTATAGTATTTATATTTACTTTTAAAGAAATGATGAAGAACTCTATATTTAAATTCTTCTTTAAGTTTTATCTTTATATCATTATGTATATAAAGTACTTTCTTTTTACTATCACATAGTATACATCCCAAAGCTGTATCCATACTATAAGAATTATAATCTATAGCAATATCATATTTCTTAGTTATTTTATTTTTATAAAATAACTTAAGAATACTAAAATATACTAATTTAGTAAGTTTATGTCCTTTCATATAAATAATATTTACATTACTAGGAATATCCTCTACATATAGATTATTTCTATTATATAAATATAAATCTACATTATATTTCTTATAATCTAAATTATTAAGTAAATTAATTAAAGATTTTTCAATACCACCTATATTTAAATCAGTTTGAAATATAGCAATATTTTTCATATTATCACCTATTTAACTTTATTATTTTTTTCAGATAGTTTATATAATCTAGTAATTCTTTTAGCTATAAAAGTAGGCCAAAACTTTTTAAACATTATTAAATCTTCTTTAGTTCTTATACCTGCATTAATTATTTCAGTAGTAGTAGTTTCTTCTGAAATAGTATGTCCCATAAGAGGTTTATTTATATAAATAAATTTACCTTCTTCTTTAGATAGTTTTTCCCAGGCATACCAGTCTATATCACACTTCATACCACTTCCAAAGAATACTGGAAGTTTTACCTTTTTCATATTAAAGCATACTGAAGGGCATCCTATAGTACATCCATATTTAAGTGCTCTTCTTTTTCTTTTAATACTTCCAGACTTTTCTTTATTAAGTAAAGGTCTAAGCAAAAATCTTTTGATCTTTGAATTAAGATTATTATATATTTTTTCACTACCCTTTATTTCATAGTATGAAGGAAATAGTATTAAAGCATCTTTATGATTTTTATAATTTTCTACCATTTCATAACTATATTCATAGTCATAAACATCATCTTGATGTGCAACAGTAACTAAATTAGTTTTACCACATGATATAGCAAAGTCAAAGTCCCCTCCTATATCAATATGATTTTTATTAACTATAACTTCTAATTTATATTTCTTAGCAAGTTTTTTAATATAATCATTAGGAGTAGATGTTGCAATTACTACATCAGATTTATATTTTTGATTTAAAACAGATTTTATACATCTTTCTAAATCCTTAGACTCTTTATAAGCAAGTACTACAAATGTATGGACCTTTTTCATATTATCACCACTTATTTAATATCTATTAAATCCCATTCTTCTTGATATAAATCAGGATTATTTACTCTAGCTGACCATTTACTAGGAGCTACTACTACTTTATTAACACTCGTAGATAAATATTGTGCCCACCAGCTATATGTTGAATTACAAATAATAAAGTGTTTACAAGAATACATTAATCTTAAATCTTCAAATCTATCATTTCCTTCAACGAAATGTACTTCCCCTTTAAGATCAAGATTCTTTTTACACCAATCTATATCATTTGAAAATATAAAGAATACTGGATTCTTAACTTTCTTATTAATAATAGAGATTGCTTTATTATAATATTTATTATCACAAATGTCTAAATCTGTTCCAGCATAATCTCCTCTTCTTACATGAACACAAACAGAGTTTGTATTTTGTATTAAATACATATTCTTTTTATCTTTAACTCTACCTTTAACAGTAAATTCTTTTTGAATTATATCTTTATATTCATCAAAATATTTATGAGTTTGATAATATCCTCTCATATTAATATTTTTACTTTTTGAATTTATTGGATAATATCCAAATGTATTTGAATAACATCCAGTCCATTCAAATGCTCTTTGAAGTTTTTTGTATATTTTATTAGCATTTGGATTATGGAATAAAAAATGAGTATAAAAATGAAACAAGAAGAAACTAATTGGAGTTTTAAAACTAAATTTCTTATCTACTACTTCAACATCTTTAGATAGAGTAAAACCATCTAATCCAAATTTCTCATGTTCTTTTAATCCTTTTTTGTTATCCTTAATTAAATATGCTTTACCACCATTTTTAAGCTGAACAGCTCTTAAAGCAGCATATAAAAACATTTGATTTCCTAATCCACCAATTAATTTAATTTGACTCATGCTTACACCTACTTATATTCAATTTTTGATTTGCTAAATATTTTAAGTAATAGTTTACTTAAATGTAACTTATCACAAAGTACAACAAGATTAATCATTGCATTAACCTTAAATGGTTCATTCTTTTGCCATGCAAAAGTAAATCTTGAATTATTCTTTTTAAGTATTTTTTTTATTTCAATAACTAATTCTTTATAGAACTTAACTAATTCATCGTATGTATATACAAGTGATTTATCAATAATGTATAATGATAAATTTTTTAAATAAGTATATCTTACATTCTTATAATCTTTTTTAGCAATTGGATTATCTATATTTAATAACGAATCAATTGTTCTAACTAAATTAATTAAATCATTTTCTTTCTTAATAGTTTCATTATGAGTTGCAGAACTAAAGTTTTCTACATTATTGTATCCTACGTAAGAAGTTGAAGTATAACTATCAGTTTTAGAAATACAAGTTAAGCTAAATACAATATCTTCTCCCATTTTTAAACTATTAAAACGAATTTTATTTTTTTCAATAAAATCTCTTTTATACATCTTTGCCCATATAACAAGCATTTTGTATTTTTCATATTCTGAGTTATCTAGTAAAGCACGTTCAAATAATACTTTACTATAATCATAATTATATTTTCTATAACCGCTTACGATAATATCGTGGTTTTTAATACCACTATGTAATTTCTTTAAATAGTCTTTATCAACAAAGTCATCTGCATCTACAAATACAATGTAATCACCTGTTGCTTTATCAAGTCCAGCATTTCTTGCTGAACCTACTCCACCATTTTCTTTGTCAATTACAACCATTTTATCTTTATTTTGCTTTTTATATTTATTAAGAACTTTTAAGGAGTTATCTTTAGAACCATCATTAACAAATATAAGTTCAATATTTTTATATGTTTGATTAACTAAACAAGTAACACATCTATCTAAAAACTTATCACAATTATAAACTGGAACAATAACTGATATTTTATCCATTATTTCGCCTTCTTCAATTTGTTTTTTCTATATTTCATAAATGCTGGTATAAGTTTATTAATTAAACTTAATCTTAAACCAGGAAAAGGTTTTGTTATAGTATTAAATATCTTCCAGCAAATAAAATATAATCTCCATCCCTTTTCATCCTCAGTATCTTTCCAAGGAGTAAGAGATAAATAATGTTTATAATCATTACGATATTTATGAGTGTTCCCTTCTCTCCAAGGTCTTTCTTCTCCTAAATAATGAATTATAACTGGATTCTTTTTAGATTCAGCCATATCTTCTTTAGTAACATATTTATCATATTCAAGTGGTTTCATATTTCTTTTCAAGAAGTTATATGAATATTGATCAAAGATATTATAGAAATTATATCTTGGAGAAATAATATAAATATCATTTTTTAATACCGCATTTATTGCATCTTGATCTGCTGCAAATAAATTACCTTTTTTCTCGCGATAATATTCTATTATTTTTTCTCCTATTTTCTTTTTACGCCATTTCTTTAAATCAATTAGTAATACACCTGAATTACAGTAAGGATGCTCTCCAAGTTCTAGTGAAGCAATTCTATTTTTTTCAATAGTAGGTTCTATACTCATACCAAGTATTTTAGAGCCCATATTTGTCTCATATAAAGAAGATAAAGATCCTCTTACAACAGTATCTCCATCCATATACAAAACTTTATCTACATCTCTTGGTAATATCTTATCAACTAAAAGTCTAGCTAATATTACTTTATTCCATCCTTGAGTATCAAATTCAAAAGTGAAATATTTATTAATATCATCAAGCTCATAAAAATATATATTTCTATTATATATTTTTACAAGTTTCTTCATTTTAGAAATATTACCTTTAGAAAAATTTAAAGTAATTAAATAAAAGTTAATATCTTTTAAATCTTTATTATTTTCACAAACAGATGCAATTGCTGCTCCTACTTGAGGAGCAAATTTGTCATTTAAAGTATATAAAATATTCATCGACCCATCACCAACTTCATTAAGCCAATAATTATGAATTGACAGTTTATTTTTGATAATAATATAAATGTATTAACAATGAAGTTAACACCAAAAGTTTCATCTTTTTGCCAGTATAATCTTAACTTACCAAAAGTTTCTATATACCATTTTTTATTTTCATTAAATAGATTAATTAATTCTCTATATTTACGAGCTTTAAGTTGCATAATAATATTTTGAACTATTGTTTTAATATAAAAGAATTTAACATATTTAACTGGATATTTAGAAAAATCTACATTCTTATTTATTTCTTTTAGTAAATCTAAAATATCATATTTCTTAGTACTTAGATTTGCTGTAACAGAATTAGAATTTACATAGTTTAAATACTTAGCCTCTGAATCAACTAATACTTTACTAGATTTAGAAGCAGAAGATAAGACAAAATATGTATCTTCATTTATTTTAAAACTACTATATCTAATTTTATTTTTATTTAAATATTCTCTTTTATATATTTTAAACTGTGTTGATGTATATTTAAATTCAGACCATAAACATTTTTTAGGATGAAGTTCATATAGTACTTTTTCATCGTGTTCTGATATTCTTTTAAGACCACTATAAACCATGTCTTCATCGTGTTTAATGATTTTATTTATATATGAAATAGCGTCTTTTTCTAAAGCATCATCTGCATCAACAAATGTTACATAATTTCCTGTTGCTTTATCAAGACCAGCATTTCTTGCTGAACCTACTCCACCATTTTCTTTATCTACAACAACTATTAAATCTTTATATTTCTTTTTAAAATCTTTTAAAACTTTTAATGTATTGTCTTTAGATCCATCATTTACAAGAATAATTTCAATATTCTTATAAGACTGTTTAACTAAACTATTAACACATCTTTCAATAGTGTTTTCTCCGTTATACACTGGGACTATAATTGAATATTTTTTCATACCATCACCTATACATCTATTAATGTCCATTCATCTTCAAATATATCTGTTTTAATATTGTCACCCTTGTAAGATAAATTACCCCATCTACTAGGAGCTACTACAACTTTTTTATTATTTCTAGACAAATACTGAGCCCACCAGCTAAAAGTACTATTAGAAATTATAAAATGCTTACAAGAATACATAAGTCTTAGTTTTTCCCAAGTAGGATCGTCTCCTCTTTCATAGTATGTATTCTTAGGAAATTTCATATTTTTTTTACACCACTCTACATCATCACTAAATACAAAGAAGGTAGGATTTTTAACTTTCTTTTTTATAACTTCTAATCCTTTTTCAAAATACTTTTCGTCACATACATATAAGTTCTTTTTAAATCCTGGATCAGTTACAAAATCTCCTCTTCTTATTGTTACACATACAGAGTTTGTACTATTTATTTTTTCATAAAGATCCTTATTATGTTCAAGTATTCCATACTTAGGAGTAAACTCTTTTTGTAAAACATCCTTTATATCATCAAAATACTTTGGAGATTCAAAAGTACCATAAAAAGTAATATTATCTTTTTTAAAGTCTTTAAAATCACAATAACCTAGTCTAAAAGAATAAAGCCCAGCTTTATTCATTTTAGATTCTAATCTCTTTTCTATTTTATATAAATCTTGGTTATATTTAACGTTATATTGAAATTTATTTTTTACAAGAATTATAAATTTTATAAAATTCAAATAATTATTCCATAGTTTTTGTCTAAATGTTAGTTTAGCTTTTCCGTATATTACATCACTTATATTAAATGAAGATAATTCTTCTCTATATCCGCAAGAATCTTTTTGATAAACTTCAGAAAAGTCTAATAATATTTTGTCATTAGGTCTATTCTTTATTTGAAAAGCTCTTACTGTCGCATACTGAAACATTTGATTTCCAAGACGACCAATAACATGTTTATTAATCATAAAAACCTCCCAGGTATTTATTTACGTATTTTTTTTATTTTGTTTAAACCCATTTTTATATAATCAATGTTACTAATAAACATATAAATTGTTACTATAACAAGTAATATATATCTTACTAAATATCCATTAATAAATAGGACATTTATAAATGCAAGTATTGCAACTATAAAGCCAGATAAGAAGATAAATTTAGTATTGTAAATATCTCTTTCTTTTTCTTTTCTAGTAAATAACCAATAAAGAATAAATAAAATAAAGTAACTAACAAATGTTGTATATGCTGCTGCTCTATAACCGAATCTTTTTAAACATATATAATTTAAGATTATATTGATTACTGCTGTTACAACAGATAAAGCAGCAATTTCTTTATTTTTATTATTGTAATATTCTATATCATAGAAATATACACACATAATATTAAAGAATATACCTAAACATATAGGAGCAACAAGTACTGTACTTGCAATATATTCTGAAGGTAAAAATAATTTAATCATTTCAGGTGCAACTGTAAATAATCCTACACATAGATAACCACATAACATTGTAAGTTTTCTAGATGCATCTTTAATTATTTCTACATCTCCATTTTTAATTCTTCTATAAACCCATGGTGACCATGGCATCATTAATTGAACTAATATTAAATATAAAATATTTGATACAGTATAAGACATACCATATATACCAGCTTCATATGAACCAATCATATTTTTTATCATTAATAAATCACAACTTGTAAGAAGTATTTGAGCTAGTAAATATGGAATCATTGGTATACAAATATTTAAGGCTTGTTTCAAATAATCTTTATGAACTTTAAACTTACCTCTAGTAAGTATAATACCTCCATATATTAAACCAAATATAATATTAAATGAATCAATACCAATAATTCTACCTAAATACTTATGAGATGTAAGTAAAAAAGCAAATATAAGTGAAATAATTTGTGATACTGGAGATGATAATAAGTTATTAAAGAATAACCACTTATAATTATTTTTAAAGTACCAATAACTTACTAATATTTGACCACCATTTATCGCAAATATCATTCCAAACATAAGTGATACCATCTTTGTATCAAATCCTAAAAAGGCATTTAAATATTTAGAAAATATAAGATATATCAAATATAATAGGAAACATACAAAACTTGAAAAAATATAAATAGTTGATAAAAATTCATAACTATTATCTTTTACATTGAGCATCATTCTATTTATTGATATATAAACAGATAAAGTACAAATAATAGTAAATACACTTTTTAAACTAGAAAAACTAGATACAATTCCTAAATCAGATACACTTATTATTCTAGTAATAATAACAGAAGCAATAAGCGAAACGATTATAGTTATTACACTTGTAATTATATTAACGGTAATGGACTTTAATGTTTTTTTATTATCTTCTCTAATAGAAGCTTTCATTAAATCACTCCTTGTTATTTTTATGTTTTAAAATACTTATTTCTTGAACAAGATTTCTTATTTGTTCTTTTTGTTCAGATACAATAACTGTAAGTGAAATGCAAATGAAGAATAAAAATAAAATTAATAAAACAAATAAGAAATTTGATCCTAATTGCATTCCAACTAATCTAGTAAAGAATCCTAGTAATTCTGGGAATATACTAAAAATAATTAATACAAATAATGATAAATACCAAATAATAGAATATTTAACAGTTATTTTATTCTTTTTAACAAATACAGTTATAACTCCCATAACTATAGCTAGTAATATAACAGCTGCAAGCTTAATTTTCCAATCTATCATATATTACCTCTTTAAACTTTCTATAAACATAGCGACAGTTACATTTATCATATAGTAAGCATTCTTCCATGCTTTAATAGATGATTTGCCGCCTTGTCTTTCGTGCATCTTAACATATACTTCTTTAACTTTATATTTTTTTCTTAAAACTGATACTTCTGAAACAGGTTCAGGATACTCAGTTGGATATACTTCACTAAATAATTTTATAATATCTTTATCAACTGCTCTAAATCCAGATGTTGGATCATATATTTTATGATGAGCAAATAATTTTATAAAGAATGAAATAATTCTTATACCAATTCTTCTTGCTAAAGTTGACTTAAAATTATTTTCGTCCTTTTCAATAAAACGAGAACCAATTACCATATTAGCTTCACCTTTAGAAATTGGTTCAACGATGTTTTTAACATATTCAACATCGTGTTGACCATCGCCATCAAACTGAACAGCAACATCATATCCATTTTCTCTTGCATACTTATATCCAGTTTGAACTGCACCACCAATACCTAAATTATGTATTAATGAAACATGGTTAATTTTATTCTTAACTAATATTTCTTCAGTTCTATCCTTTGATCCATCATTTATAACTACATAATCTAATTTGTTTTTTGCTTTTGTGTTATATTCATCAATTTTTTTACATGTGTTTAAAATGTTTTCCTCTTCGTTATAAGCAGGAATAATTAATAGTATTTTCATAATGTATCTCCTAATCTATTGCTAATTTCATTATACACTATTTTACCTTCTAATAAAAGAAAAAAGGCTATTTATGCCTTTTTTTAAAGTATTTTTTAACATTTTTAAAATTGATACATAATAGCAATATTAAAAATGCTGTAGTTAAATAATTAATGTATACATATCTTAAATCTTGAGCTATGTTAATTGGTAAAAGAGATGCTATATTAGCAAGCATTGGGAATGTCAAAAACCATAGTTTTTTATTATCAAGTGCCTTAACTAATATATAGCAAACAATTAATGATAAATATAACATAAACGCTGGTTGATAAAACCATACTCTAACTGGTCTTCTAAGAGTTAATGTAGTAAATTTTTCATATAGTTTATTAAACCATTTTATCTTACTAGTATCATATACTTCAAAGCTATAATTCTTCTCCCAAAATTTAAAATCATAATGATATACATACCCTACTGGTACTGGTGACCAAAGAAGTGCATCTGCTTTTATATAATGCTCAATAATTGTAAATGGATGATGAAGTGAATACTTCATAAACATACTTCTAAGTTCATTAATATGATCAACTTGGAACTGATCATCTCTATCTTCGATTAAAAATACACCATTCATTAAAAATGGAGAATATTCTGTTTTCCATGATTCATAATTAATACATTTATTTAAAAACTCTTGATCTTCTTTTGTTATATAACCTTTATTAATATGTGCTCCCATCATCCATACAACATATGCATCAAGAGATGAAACACCAACTTTTTCAGTTTCTTCTTTGTATTTATTATTATATCTATTAACATGATAATTTTTAGGAATAATAAGTATGCAGTTTAATAATACAAATGTTATAAGAGCAATATATCCTAATTTAAAGTTATTTTTACTTCTATTAACAAAAGTAACAATAAAGAAGAATACAAGAAGTAGTACTGCCACTATCATTCCATTAATTCTATAATTAAATACTAAGAATAATAATAAACCTATTAAGAAATATTGAAGTTTATTATATTTAAATTTGTTTTTTATACCAATGTAAATAAAATATACTAATGATAATAAATAATAAGAATATAAAATATCTTTCCAAGTAGTAATAGCATAAAGTGATATTATTGGACATAATATAAATACTACTGAATAAATAGCAATTGTTTTATAGTTCTTTTTATTATATATCTCATTACAAATAGTACCCCAAACAAATGACAAAACAAATATTTGGAATATCAGTATCACACTATTATCATTCCAAAAATATGATAATAAATATTGGAAGTAAGTTGATAAAAATGGATGTGCGGTATTCATATATCCACTTTTTACTTGTGCCCACTGAAAGTCTCCATCATAAGTAAAAATACCTGGATAAAAACTTAAGAAGATGAATAGTAATAAAACTAGTGGAATAATATAAAATGACCATTTTTTTAATTTCTCTTTATCCATAAATCCTCCTATATATATAATCCCCTAAGCATTGTAAATATTCCTAAAATATTAAAGAATATGATTATTATAGTAAAGAATAATTCATACTTTTTAATATCTAATTTAAGAACTTTGTTATTTACAAACATATAACCAAGTAGAACAGTAGGAATAAAATATCTAGGTTGTAATCCTAATACAACAGTTGATCCTAGTTCTGTCCATCCAGTTAATAACGCAGTTAAAACCAAAACATAAAGCATACTTGCTACAATTAAGTATCCTACTTTATTTTTCATATTATCTTTTTCATAAGGAACAGTTAATATAAATAAAATAAATAAGTAATTTAAGTAAGTAGAAAAAGATACTAACCAAGCTTTACTTACTCCAAATCCTGTATATAATCCATATATTGTATGAACTATTACGCTTTCCTTAAAAGTATTAAGTAGTATTTTTATATACTGCATAGGATTATGTAGTAAATAACTAATTGTATATTTATTACTTTCAGAAACTACTTCTACTACTTTAGGATGTAATATATTCTCTATTCCTATGTAAGATATACCAGTTAAAACTACTATTAACAAAGTAAGAGCTATTTTAGTAATCCATGGCTTTTTAAAATTACTATTTTTAGCAAGGAAAATAAGTAGTATTGCTGGTGTATATACCATCTTAGAATTAATTATTCCAAGCGCAATTAATAATAGAATAATAAAATCTTTTTTTGTAAACTGTCTATCCTCATATATAAATCTAAAGATATAGGCAATATAAAGAAAGAATAATGAATTATTAATCCAGTCTTGATTAATACCAATACTTTGATGTATACAAACAGGAAGAGCTATTACAAACATAAAGATATATTTATATTTTGGAATTATTTTAAGTGCTAATAAAATTAATAAGAAATATATTAAGAAATTTATAAATCTAGCAAGTAAGAACATTAATAGTACTGGAGTATTTAATAACTTACATACCCATATAATAATATTACTTGGTATATAAGCAAACTTACTAGCATCATGTGTACCATATATTATTTCATTACTAGCTAAATCATTTTTATTAATTTTATTACCCATATCTTCAAAGTAAGATATAGAATTTATTTTATGAGATGTATCCATCTCATACTCAGCACCACGTACATATAGTTTTACAACATTTTTAGAAAACAACTTAGTACCAGTTTGATTACCTTTTTCATCAAATACTGTTGGATCTTTTTCTAAATAAAATAATCTTGAATAAGAATTAGCAAAATGTTTACCTTCATCTGGAATATTAAGTGGAGGAACTATAAATAAATAGCTAACACTTATTACTGCAAGACCTAGTTTAAATATAGATAAAATATTATTTTTAGTTATTTTAAAATTATAAGTAAATTTAAAAAGTGATATTAATACTACTAAAACAAAAAATGGTATTAATATTTTATTTATATTTAATAAACTATAATAATTAAAATAGTATAAGATAAATAATCCTATAAGTATTATAAATAAACCTGTATTTTCTTTCTTATCTTTTATATAACTTACACCTAATTTCATAAAAGATAATACTAAATAATTAATGATTAATGAGAGAAATAAATAAAATGTTTTTAATAATAACTTTGTATTTTTAAAACTACTAATAAGTACGTTTTTAAATGAATTAGAATAATTAATTACTACTAAATCATTTGAAGTATTCTTTTCTAATTCTTTATCATTATAATAAATAGATACATTATCTAAATATTTTTTATCAAATGATATATAAATACTATCATTATTTGTTATATTAAATTCTATTTTTTCTTCTTTAAATAAATATTTATCTTCTACTAAATAGTTACTTAAATCATAATTAGGAATAAACTTACTATCATTTAAATATATTTCATCAATAACTACTTCATCTTTAAAATCTAAAATAACTTTGTTATTTATAGATGAATTTCTAACCATTAAAAAAGTAATAAATGTAAGGATAGATAATATAACTGTTAGTACCACTTTTTTAATGTTGGGTTTAATTATGTTTAACATATTATCTTCCTTTCTTTATTACTTTAAAATTATCTACATCTAGAATAGTCCAGTAATCTTCATATATATCCATATATCCTTCTTTATATGGATCATTAGTCCATCTAGATGGTGCTATTACTTTTTTATTTTCATTAGTACTTAAGTATTCAGCCCACCAGCTAAAAGTACTATTAGATAATATAAAATGTTTACATGTACTCATAAGTCTAAGTTTTTCCCATACTGGATCCTTACCACTTTCAAACATAGTACCTTTTGGCCATTTCATATTATTTTTACACCAATCTATATCATCTGAAAAAACAAATAGTTTCATATTAGGAACTAGTTTTTTCATTTCTACTAGTGCTTCATCAAAATATTTAGGAGTACATATATAAAGGCTTTTTGCTATTTCTTTATCTTGTACATAGTCCCCTCTTCTAATAGTAATACAAACAGACTCTGTACTTACTATTTTTTTAAATAATTCCTCATTTTCTTTTCTAAGAGGCTTTTTAGGGGTAAACTCCTTTAAAAGAACATCTCTTATACTATTAAAGTATTTAGGGCATTCAAACGTACCATAAAACACTTTATTTTTAAATAAACTTTTACCAAACTTAGTATAACCAAATCTTATATTATAGATACCAAGTTTATTAAGTAAAGGCTGAAAAAATATATTTCTTTTATATATTTTTTTAGCTGATTTTTTATATCCCTTTTTATCATCTTTTCTAAATAACATTAAGTTTAAAAACTTATCAAAATTTATTATTAAATATTGAAGTGGGTTTAACTTAATCTTATTAGACGAATAATTAATTACATTAAAATATTTTAAAGAATCTTCAAATCCTTCTCCATGTTGTTTTAAAACATTAGAAAAATCTAAATTAAGTTTTTCATCTTTTAAATGATTATTTATTTGATATGCCCTTATAGCAGCGTACTGGAACATTTGATTACCAAGACGCCCTATCATATACTTATTTAACATTTTTCTTTTTCCCTGTAAAGAAATTAACATCTTTTTTAAGTCTATGAACTACTGTCCAAAGTACCTTAACTAAGAAGTTCATTTTATGTCTTCTTAAGAAGATTGCTATTCTTTCTGGTTTGCTTGTCCAACTACCACTAAAGTGATGAATAGTAGCAGTATTATTTGTAAATACATTATCTTGCATATCATAACTATATGGATAGAAGTATTCTCTTGGATAAATAGTTACTTCATTATTAATAATTTGTATTTTTTCATAACCTAGTTTTAAACCTAGTGGTTTTAAAACCTTTTCAAGTTGTACTGGAATTGATATTTCAAATAAGTCCCCTGGACTCTTTGGATTAAATTTCATTTTCTTATACATATCAGTAAGCTTTTTCATATATTTATTATGTTTATTAGGACATATTACAATAGCGGCATTAGGTCTTTTTGAATCTTCTAAACCTAGTACTAAACCTTTATCAGTAAATTCATCAAGATTTTTAAGCACTTCCATATCAGTATCAAAATAGATACCACCATATTCATATAAAGCTTTTGATCTAGCATAATCTGCAACAAATGCCCATTTTTTTTGAGCATATGCTTCTTTAATAAAATCACATTCTTCTAAATCAACATTCTCTTCAGACCATTTCATTATTTTATAGTCTGGTAAATATTTTTTCCAACTTTCAATACATTTTTTTTCAAGTTTACCAGGTTTCTTAGGTCCAAACCAGCAGTAATGAATTATCTTTTCCATGTGTTACTCCTTTATAAATGATTCAATTAATTTTTTTGATTCTTTGTCATATTCTTCTTTTAATTTTTGATAACTTGTAATTATCTCTTTTTTATTATTAATAGCATATTCTATCTTTTTTGATATTTCTTCAATATCATCATCACTTTTAACTATTATATTTTCAAATGCATTTGATTTATTAAAGAATAACGTATTATTTCCTAGTACTACAGGTACACCAGAGTTAAAGGAATCAAGTACATATAAATCAAAACAATTTGAAAATTCCACACATGATAGTGCTTCACTATTTAATAAATACTCTCTAAAGTTTTTAACATTAAACTTTTTATTAACTAAGTTACTATTAATAAAGAAAAATTTAGTATATCTTCTAGATATGTTTTTTCCGTCAAGTAAGTTAGCAGTTTTACCCTTTAACATTTTAATAGCAGATAGCTGATTAAAATAGTTGCTTTGCCAGTTAAAAGGGTCTCCTATTATACCTACATAACCTTTAGTAGTTTTTACTTTACTACTACTATTAACTGTAAGTTTAATCTTTTTAATTCCTTTTATATCTTTATATACTTCATAGATATTATCTTCTGTAAAAGCAAGTGATTTTATCTTTTTAGATCTAAGTAAATCTAAAATATATAAAAAATCATTTAAAGTTAGTTCTTCATTTAAAGTAGCTAAACCTTCTGTATAAACCATTTTAACTACTATATTAAGACTATTTAATTTACTAATAAATTTATCTATTGTTACAAAATAGTTTTCTATTATTACTTCTTTTATATTATTTTTTTTAATATAACTTAGTAATCTATTAATAGATAATTTAGAAGGATTAGATTTAATAAAATATACATTACTAAAGTTATCCTCTAGATATTCTTTTACTTCTTTTCTAGAAGAAACATATAAATAATTATTCATTACTATCACCACCTATAAATAACTCAACTTGTTTTTTAGTAAATAAATCATTTTGTTTTTTCCAGTCTCTATAAAGTTTAATAATTGTATCTTTTTCTTTTAAACATAACTGGATTTTATCTTTAATTTCTTTTACATCAGTTTCATTATTAATAACTAAATATTTTTCAAGTTTAGTATCTTTAAAGAAATGGTGGTTATTTCCAGTTATACAAGGTATTCCTACCTCAAGTGATTCAATTGGAAGCATTGGAGCACATTCTGAAAATGTTACATATACGTTAATATCATTTTTAGCCATTCTCTTAAGAATTTCTTCTCTTTTAATAGCTTTAGGAAGTCCTTCCATTTCAATATCAAGTGTATCAGCTAACCTTTTTGCAGATGGATTTAAAGGCACCATATCAATAACAGCATTATTAAGAAGTTTTACTGCTGCTACCTGACACATCATATTCTTTCTCCAGTCAGTATTTGCTGAATAAACACCTATTTTTGTTTTCTTATTCTTAACGTTTGATTCATATTTCTTACCGTCAAAATGAACTGTATTATTTAAGAATATAGTTTTAAAATTATTATATTCATAAAATGGTACTAAACTTAGTTTACAAGTAGCCATTTCTTTTAAATAACCTTCTCTAAATAAAGTAAATATTTCTTGATTACGATTCCATCCAAAATAATCTAGTATTTGTGAATGAGATCCGTGCCAGTATGTTTTTATTTCAATACTAGGATTCATCTTTTTAACTTTCTTTATTACTTTCATCCAGTTATAACAAAATGCACTAAAGTATACTTTTTTATAACCATTATCAATTATTGCTTTAGATATTTTTCTAACATCTTTTAAGTAAAAAATATCAAGACAAGGAACATTATTATCAAATAGTTCTTTAGTAGCGCTTGATACTCCTAAATATTTAGGATTATGAAATATAACATATTCTTTTCCTTTATATTCAGATAATTTATTTAAAGTGTTATTTATAGAATCATGATATTCCTTATTACGTAGCATCTGAATCTTTTTAGCAAATATACGTAAGTTCTCCATAAATAAATAATTTCTCTTTTTAAAATTTCTTTTTATATTAATAAGAGAAACATAAAATGATTCCCCAAATATTCTTTTTATAAGTCTTTTTATCTTTGTCATAACGCACCTCATTGTATATAAATAATTATACATTAAAAAAAGAGATTTTTAAATAAAAATCCCTTATTTTTAAGCATTATCAATTAGATTTTTAAATTCTTCATAATCTTTATCTAAGTTATCAAATACTATTTTTTCTTTACTATCTAAATCTAAATAATTAATACTATTTTTAATAGTGTTATAGATAAGATTGTTTAGTAAATAATCTTTAACTTTTAGATAATCTTCATTATCAGAATTTATTATATAATTTGCTATGAATTTAAAAGTATGAAGATTATTACTATCAAGAACTTCTTTATCAATATTTTCGTTATTGAAGTAATTATTAACTTTTAAAATACTTTCAATATTTCTAATTAGATTACTTTTTAAATGAGTAATACCAGTATCTACTGTTCTAAAGTTATATGTTGGAATATCTGATACTAATATTCTTTTAGCATTTTTAGTTATTTCATATAAGAATACTATATCTTCCATCATATAAATATCTTCATGAAATCTAATCTTTTTAAGTAGTTTAGAATCAAATAGATATACCCATAAGAATGATGGTAAAGATGATCCTACTATATATTTATTAAACTCTTTGATAGAAGATTTTTCATATAACTTCTTATATTTAGAATCTACCTTTTCTACTTTACCATCTAATTTATAAGTAGTTCTAAGTACATCTATTTTATTATCTTTAGCAAGATTTACCATTAAGAGTATTGCATCTTTTTCTAAGTAATCATCAGAATCACAAAATGTAATATAATCTCCGCTTACTATATCAAGAGCCATGTTTCTTGCTATAGATACTCCACTATTCTCTATATTAATTAAACTAAATCTTTCATCATCATTAATATATTTTTGAATAATGGATAAACTATCATCTGTAGATCCATCATTTACTAGAATAACTTCTAAATTAGTATATGTTTGTTCTTTTATACTACTTAGACATTTATCTAAATATTTAGCTGTATTATATATTGGAACAATTATTGAAACTTTATCCATTATTTACCTCTTTCTTTTTTGTTAATACAAATTTAATAATACCTACTAACTCTTTAAATTCATTTGTATTTCTAAATAATAAATAGTTACATAAGTTAGGTATAATAGCTACTACTATTACTTTAAAGATAAAGAATAGTAAACCACCTTTAGTAAGTAAATAAGTAAATATTAAATAAACAATAACTGATTCAAATAATATTATTAGGGCATACTTTAAAAATGATATAAAGTATTCTTTAGAATTAGTATTAAAAGCATATTTATAAACGAAATATGGCCTCCAAATAAAGATTACCATGATTGATACTAAAGTACCTATAAATACCCCTAAAATGCCTAATTTTAATACTAATACAATTGATACTACTAAGTTAACAACTGCCTGAATAACTGGAACATATTTATCTTGATAATAAATACCAGCTGAAGACTTAACATTATCTAGAGTACTAAGCATAGCATTAAAATAAAAGTTAAGAACAATTATTAATACTATTAAAGTACTAAAAGTAAATTTTTCTCCTATCCATAATGTAATAAATGGATTTAATAAGAAGTAAAATGCTATAGCAGCAAATCCATATAACCAGAAACCAAAGAAATTATATATTTTAAATCTATCATATACTTTTTCTTTACTTTCAGAAGTAATTAAATTTCCAAAAGATGCAGTAGCACTTCCTATAATTGTTATAAGAAAATTATTTACTGTATTAACAATAAGTAAATAGTTAGAATAAAGACCTACTGTTGCAATACTAACAAACTTAGAAATGATAATATTATCTGTACCATTTACTAAGTAATTACCTACTTTATGATATATAAGTCCATTAATGTTTTTATAAATATCTTTTTTCTCTTGTTTATTAAGTTTAGACTTTTTATATTTATCCAAATAAGAATAATTTTTATTAATTCTAGAGTTTACTACTATATTTTGAATTAATGTTACAACAAAGGAAATTAGTAAATAACCAATATAATCATTATATAAGAATAAATATAATATTTGTCCTATAACAGTAATAAGTCTAAATGATGTGTCATATATATTAAGTAAATATGATTTTTGATCTGCAAATACAAGTGTTCTTTTATATGAGAACAAATATGAATATGATGTATTAACAAGATAAATAATATAAATTAAATAAAACTTAGGAACCATTTCAGATTCTTTTATAAAGAAATGTAAAAATGGCGTAACGGTAAGACCAATTGCAAAAACAATTAATCCTATTATTAAATAAGTCTTTTTATAATACTGCATTAAAGCAGCTATTTTCTTTTCATCATTATTTGCAAGTGGTTTATATAAACTAAATCCAATAGCAGTACCAACACCTAGTTCAGCTAAACTAAGCATAGATAAAATATTAGAAAGTAATCCATTTACACCAAGATATGTTTCTCCTAATTTATGAATAAATATCGTTCTTAAAACAAAACTACATATTGTAGATATTAAAAGTGAAGATAATCCAATAATAATATTTGTAGCAGTTCTTTTAGTTCTCATACATACCTTCCTCTCAATAATAATTATATCATAAGAAAAAGGAAATTGATAAATCAACTTCCTATAACCATCTCTTTATATGTATTTCCAAGTATAACTTCATTATAATATGATGACTTCTTTACAAGTTCAACATTCATATAATCTACCCCATATTTTTCAGCAAGTGTTGGTTCTTCAGAGAATAAATTTACACCAAGTCCCAAACGATTTCCTTTAATACTTACTCCTAGTGCTCCAAGTGTTGTTGGGAACATATCTAAAGTAGTAAATGTTCTAATTTTATTTTCAGGTTCTTCAACATTTATAAATGCATTGTAAACAGTTCTAGTATATAATGCATCAGATACCAAGTCTTCTTGCATTGATAAATGATCACCAGTAATAATAATTACAGTATCATTATACCAAGATTGGGTTTTAGCCCATTCTAAGAATTCATAAATCATACCATCTGAGCAGTAGAATGAATTACCATATTTATAATTAAACTCATTATTACATGATTTATCTACATAACCATCAGTAAAATGACTATCAGCTGTAAGAAGAGTAAAGTTAAATGGTTCACCTTTTGAAGATATTTCTGTTAATTCATTTTTAGCAAATTCAAATAATTTCTTATCTTCAAATCCCCACCACTCAAAGTAGTTTTTATCGATTAATCCTTTATCTATAGCCCAGTAATAATCAAGTATTTCATAATCTCCGTGTTCAGCAAAATATTGCTTTCTTCCACCAAAATTACCATCTGAACCCATCATAATATAATTATTATAACCATTATCCTTAAGTATTTCACCTACTGAGTATACACCAGGAAATGATTTAGAATAACCAGTATAATCATTATCACCAATAATTAATTTAATAGGAACACCACCAGTTTGAGCTACCATAGCAGCAGCTGTCCAAGTAGTACCATAAACTGATAAAGCTCCACCTATTTTATCAGTATTAGTAAAGTTTAAATTGTCTTTAGCAATTTGTTCTAAGTGTGGAGTATATGCACTATTTTGAAGGCCTCCAACACTCTTAGAAAGTAAAGAGTTTTCTAAAGACTCTACATAAATATATAATAAGTTTTTCTTTTCTTCTGGAAATTTCATTTCAACATTTCTTGGATCAACAAAGTTATCCAATATAAACTTTGAAGATTGAAGCTGTGATTTAACAAATTCAAATGTATTTACTCCATTTAATAAAGTAACAATTGCTATAAAAAGAACAATAGATGAAAATACAAGTAATCTCTTACCAGTAAATAAAAAAAACTTTATTTTTTTATTATTTATATTTAATGCATATCTATTATATACATATTTAGGTTTCGAATTAATAAAATAAACAATAATACATAAGAAGAATAAGGAACTAGGTATTACCGAAAATATTCCATGTGATATAGAGTTTCCTCCAGTACCAGAACTATATAATAAACTATATAATAATTCTTCAAATGTTACATTAGAAAAGTTTGATAAAATATAAGCATAAAAATTAATTATAAATATTCCTACAAAAAGTAGAAATAAAGCAATTATTTTATAAACTTTATTCTTTTTCATTTATTTCTAAACTAATGCTTATATTTTTTAAAAAAAGTGAATAAATGAATGACACAACTAAGCAAATAAAAGTTGCTATAACTAAAAATTTAATTGCTACTACGTTATAACTATTAACATTTGCTTCTAGTCCCATATCATTTGAAAAATGAAAGATATAAGTAAATAAAATAACAGTTATAAAATTTGTAATTACATTTATTACACCATAATTTAGAATAAGGTCTTTAACTTTCATATTTTTTAATAAAGAATCCAATAACTTAAGACCTATTAAACTAGGCGCAACTAAGCAGAATAATAACATAACAAAACCTCCCTAATATATTGTTATCTATAAGATTGATAGTATTGCAGCTGTATTGTTTGCCCTATCATCATCTTAACGTTTATTGTAGCACAACCATTAAAAAAAATGCAATAAAAAAAGGACATAAAGTCCTATTTTATAAGGTTGTATTATAAATAGTGTTGGTGAGTGTAAATTCACCACACTATTTTTATTTATAAAAAAGACATAGGTTTGATACAATGTAATTGACTATACTCACACTGAAAGGAATAAACCTATGTCTATGAATAATTATATATTA
>JAEEGL017041485.1_pt1 | contig 23132 bp, 14 predicted proteins | sample 9134231 | NCBI WGS metagenome assembly JAEEGL01 (sample SAMN16246548, study PRJNA631951) | gut metagenome | biome: gut microbiome; feature: rumen; material: fiber-attached | host: Bos | place: Iran: Karaj | collected 2018-10
AACACCGCGTTCCATGCAGTTTTCAAGTTCACGCACGTTACCCGGCCAGTGGTAGCTCATGAGCAGGTTGATCGCAGTCGTCGAAAGGCGTGCGACTTTCTTGCCGTAGCGCAGGTTCATCTTCTCGATAAAGTGTTCTGCAAGCAGGATGATGTCGGACTTACGTTTTGCAAGGTCAGGCATCGTTATCGGGAAAATATTCAAACGGTAGAACAAGTCTTCGCGGAACTTGCCCTGCGCAATGAGTTCTTCCAGGTTTCGGCTGGTGGCCGCCAGGAACCGTACGTCGGAATGCAATTCTTCGTTGCTACCCACGCGGCTAAAGGTGCGTTCCTGCAAGAAACGCAAGAGCTTGACCTGCGTCTGCATGGTGAGGTCGCCGATTTCGTCGAGGAAAAGCGTTCCCCCATTGGCAGCCTCGGCGCGCCCGATACGGCGGTTCAAGGCACCCGTAAAGGCACCCTTTTCGTGACCGAAGAGTTCACTTTCGACCAAGTTTTCAGGAAGAGCCGCACAGTTGAGGATAATGAACGGCTTATCCTTTCTTTCGGACAGATTCACAATCGCACGGGCAATCATTTCCTTACCCGTACCGCTACCGCCGCGGATAAGGACCGTAGCATCGCTCGGAGCAACCTGGCGCACCTGTTCGTACACCTGGCGCATTTCGCGGCAGTTACCCACCAGTTCGCCGGGGTTGTTCGAAAGCATGTCGCGGAGCTTGCGGTTTTCTTCGAGCATCGCCTCGCGTTCACCGTGAAGTTCAATGCATTCGTTTGCGGCATCACCCGTGATGTTCGCGATAATTTCGAGCAAGGCCACGTCGCGGTCCAGGTCGGTAGAACCATCTACGGGGCGGTCAATCGAAAGGGTTCCGATGACTTGGCCGTCATGAATCAGCGGCACACAAATGAAAGCCACTTGATTTTCGTAATGGCGGCTCCCGGTGCGGTTCAAGAAGCGAGAATCCTTGCGCAAATCAGGAATAACGTGACTGATACCACGTTCAGCCACATGTCCCGTAATGCCCTCACCCATTCGGTAAGAGCCGCGCTGTTTTTCTGATTCATCAAGCCCACGTGACGCCTCAATTTTCAGGGTGTCGCCAAAGAGCAACGCGAAAGTTCCGCGCAGCATACCAAGTTCGGACTCCAAGATGCCCAGAACATTTTCAAGCAACTTTTCAACATTGCGTTCGTGAATGATCGCAACACTGATCTTTTGGATGACCGCAATTTCTGGACCGATAGAAGAAGGCATGGACATAAGATAGTAATTGATTGGAGGGTTAGAGTTTTTCCCTGATTCTCTTGAGGGCTTCGACGGTGCGTTCATAGTCGCCGAAGGCGGTCAGGCGGAAGTATCCTTCGCCGCAGGGGCCAAAGCCACTGCCCGGGGTGCCCACGACTTCGCAGGTAGCAAGCAGGCGGTCAAAGAAATCGAAGGATTTTTCACCGTCCGCGATTTTCCACCAGATGTACGGAGCATGTTCGCCACCGAACACCGTGTAACCCGCGGCAGAAAGTTCCTGACGAATGACCTTCGCCGTCTTCATGTAACCGGCAATCACATCCTTGGTCTGTTGCCAGCCAATCGGACTGTAAATGGCCTCGGCGGCTCGTTGCGTCACGTAGCTCACGCCGTTAAACTTGGTGCACTGGCGACGGTTCCACATGGCACGGAGTTTCGAAAGTTCGTGCGGGATCACCGTATAGGCACAGCGCACACCCGTAAAGCCAGCTGTCTTACTAAAGCTGCGGAATTCAATGGCGCAAGTGCGTGCACCCGGAATTTCGAAAATGGAATGCGGCAGCGTTTCGTCCTGGATGTAGCAGTTGTAGGCTCCGTCGAACAGGATCAAGGCTCCGTTTTCGTTGGCGTAGTTCACGAACTTCTGCAAGGTTTCGCGGCTGAGCACCGTACCAGTCGGGTTGTTCGGGCTGCAAAGGTAGATCAGCTGCACCGGTTCCTTGGGCAAATCCGGCTGGAAATTGTTTTCAGCAGTCGAAGCAAGGTAGGTCACCTTAGAAAAATGACCGTCACTCTGCAACACGCCTGCGCGGCCTGCCATCACGTTGGAGTCCAGATAGACCGGGTAAACCGGATCCGGAATCGCAATCTTTACATTTTCTGTAAAAAGTTCCTGAATGTTTGCCACATCGCACTTGGAGCCGTCGCTCACGAAGATATCGTCCGGATCCATTTCGATGCCACGGGCGGTGTATTCGCCGCGGACAATCGCCTCGCGTACAAAATCGTAGCCTTGTTCGGGGCCGTAACCGCGGAAGGTTCCCTTCACAGCCATTTCGTCCACGGCCTTGTGCATGGCCTTGATGACTTCCGGAATCAAGGGCGTGGTCACATCGCCAATACCCAGACGGATAATGTCGGCATCAGGCTTTTTGGCCTGATATTCCTTGATTTTCTGGGCGATAGTCGAGAAAAGGTAGCTGCCAGGCAGCAAGTCGTAGTTTGTGTTGATGATTGATGAATTCATAATTTGGTTTGAGGTCGTGCCTTCGGCACTTTGAGGTGTGAGGTTGTGAGGATTAGAGTGTTCATTTTCGTTGCTCAAAGGGCGAAGCCCGTCCTCAGAGCGAGTTTACGAACGTCCTCATACCTCAATTTTTCCCATAAATACTTCCTGTGCAGGGCCGGTCATCAAGACGGGGCCACCTTCTTCGTGCTTGATGTGGAGGACGCCGCCATCGAGGACAACATCTGCTTCGACGCCCACGCGGCCCGTGCGCTGGGCCGCAACGAGCGTGGCGCAACTGCCGGTACCACAAGCCATCGTAACGCCACAGCCTCGTTCCCAAACCCGCATACGGATTTGGGTGGGCGTCACTACCTGCGCAAATTCTATGTTGCAACGATCGGGGAACTGCTTATCTACTTCGAGGATGCTTCCCCACTTTTCCAGCTGAATCTTTTCGATATCATCCACAAAAATCACCGCATGCGGATTTCCCATCGAAACAGTCTCAGCGGTAAAGTCAAAACTGTCTGCAGTGAGCTTGATCGAGCCCAGGAAATTCCTCGGAAGTCCCATATCCACGCACACGCGACCATCATCCAAAAGGGCGGGCTTCACCAAACCACTCTTGGTATGCAGATTAAACACTTTAGTATTGTCATCTTTAGCAAGTCCGCGACTGCGGATGTATTTCGCCACACAGCGTGTAGCGTTTCCGCACATAGCCGCCTCGGAACCATCGGCATTAAAGATGCGCATTTCAAAATCAATTCCATTCGCCACCGCCTTCGAGGGAGAAGCATTCCCCTGAAGTTGAGGCAAAACCAAACAGCCGTCGCCATCCATCGGCGTTACAATCACCACGCCATCGGCACCAATGCCAAAGCGACGGTCGCAAAGCTGAATGACACGCTGTTCAAATCCGTTGCTGAAATCTAACGATTCCCCCGGTTCCAGGAGAACGAAATCGTTACCCAACCCGGTCCATTTTGAAAAGTTCATATGCACGTTCCATAGATACAGTTTTATTTTTACTGCCCTCTATCTGCAAAGAACGTGCCAATTTTACAGAATTTGTTAAAATTAGCGAAAAACGGCGATTTTACAAAAATTTAAAGATTTCGAAAAATGAAATACATTACATAATATGTAAACATATTGTATTTGTTTTACATAAATTGTAACAACTAAGCAGACGGTCTTATTGAAATTCCCTGGATCCCGCATTCCCTTCGGTCATGCAGGATGACGGTCTCGAGGCATTCACCCTGATGCAGGGGAAGATTTATACGGGGTTACAAATATAAAAAAGGAATACCTCGCGGCATTCCTTTCTTTAAATGTATTACGCCATTGGCTTTATTTTTCCGGACGCTTGTAACCGAAGCCCTTAAGGAGGTTATCGTTCGACTTCGTCATGTCACCCTTCTTCTTGGGTGACGCACCATCAAACGGAGGAATCGAGCAGCGCAGATGATTCTTGATGGTAGCATCCACCTTGTAAAGGTATGCACCCGTTGCAAGCATCTTCTCGTTTTCAGCGCGGACATAACCATCTTTATCAGGTTTCATTTCATAGAACAGCTGGAGCATGCCCACCTTGTTGGCATAATCAGGATTGTTCAGTTCCTGGGTAAAGCTCTGATAGCCCACAAAATTACCCAATGTCGTATAGACCCAGATTTGAACCTTCAGTTCAGAATCGTACAGGTTTACCCGGCTATAGTCACTACCAACGACGACGTCTTCTTCGCAGAAGTTCGCGACATATTCCTCGACGGTGTACTTCTGGTACTCAAGTCCGGCTTCCTTTGCAGCTTCTTCATCGACATCGACGCCTGCCGACGAAATTCTGCCATCCGACGAAATCAAGTCATCCAAAGTTGCAAGGCCGCTGACACCACTCACCACAGGAACCTTTACATCCATAACAAGAGTCGGTCCCAAGTGACTCGGCCCCTCGACATTGGGGTAAGGTTCTTCGCCCGAGCCGGAAGTCGTTTCAAATGTACCGCCAATCAAGGTTTCCACTTCCTTGCCCGTTTCAGGGTTCAAGATGCTTACGGCAAAGGTCTGGCCATCTTTAGGCTTGTTTTCGGCATAGTATTCTTCGACCATATCCCTTGTAACAACCGTCACCGGCTGCTCCACAGAGATGTCGACATCCTTGCCGTCCTTCATAAACACCGTTACAGAATCATAGGCTTCGTTACCCGCCTTATCGCGATAGAAACGCACAATCGTATTCTGACCTTTTTCAAGCCCCTGGAGCGTCAAGGAATCCTGTTCAACTCCATTGACAGTCCACTTCACTTCAACAAAGTTCGATCTGATAACCTCACCCTTTTCCGGAGAAAGGATTTGAACCTTCGGAAGGGTACGGTCTAGCACGATAGACACCGACTGCGTTGCGGAGTTGCCATACTTGTTGACATAAGTATAGGACACCTTGTAGGCAATATCCCCTTCGGCATTTTTGACCAAAGTGCCGTTCTCATCGACTGAATACGTAACGACCACATAGTTGCCCGTTGCATCCTTATAATCGTAGGTTACAGAGTAAGACGCCGGAGTGGTCTTCAACTTGCTTGCTGCCGTTTCCGTCATCAACTTGCCCGAAGGATCCTTCACAAGCTTAGCACCCGTTACAGCATCGGCTTCGTAGGAGATCGTTACGACCTTGCCGTTGATGACCGTTTCATAAGAAACCGTTATCACTTCAATGGAATCCACTTTGCCCTTGTCGTTGACTACGGCTCGCTTAATGATTTCACCGTCATTGTCGGTCATATAGCTTACTTCCACCGGCACACCGTACACCTTCTTTGTGTAGGACACCTTTACTTCGGTTCCATTAACAGGCGTACGCGTCACGCCCTCAGAAGGATTAATATCCAAGGCGATGCTAGACTTCACCACCGATGCCATATTATCGAAGGTCGACTTCGGAATCGAAAGCGTATCGAGGTTAAGAGTCACCTTGAACGAGGAATCTCTTCCGCTTGCAGGGTCTTTCACCTTCACGTACACTTCGTTTTTGGAACGATTCACATAGATATTTTCGTCATCCGGATCGGTCTTTTCGACAATCGTGTAAATGTTCGTAGCCTTGTTTTCATCGGGATTTGCAGACACCGTCACAGAAGGAGCCGCATCACTGTAGAATACAACGACCGAGTCTGCTGCACACCCTTCGAACCCATCGATATCGCAAATGCGTTTTACGACAATGTTCTTGCCCGGCTTGAGAAGGGTATCAAGGCAACGTTCTTCGGAAGAATTGTTGAGTGAACAATAGAGGTCAAGGTCTTTGATATTTGTATAAATGGTATCTGGCTTAACCCAGGTGGTGTCCGTGTTTTCAGCCTTCGTGATTTCGATGGACGGAGACGGAATGTCAATAATGTTCACTTGAATCGTCTTGGTAGAACTTCCGCCATTTGAATCTTCCACCTTAACGGTAATGTTCAATAGCTTATTCTTTTCGTAATCGAGTTCTTTGCAGCTCTTGACCGTAATTACGCCATTTGCAGCAACATCAAAACAACCGCTCCGATCTTCAATCAACGTAAAGATTAGCACGGAATCCGGATCGTCAAAATCGACATCACTTGCCTTAATTTTATCAACTTCGGTACCTTTTTTCGAATTTTCCTTAACCTCCACTGTTGTCGTCGTAATAACAGGATTTTCATTCACATTCTTGATGTGAATTGTCACAGTGTCAAAGGCAACTAAAGTAGGATCATCCTTGTCCGACAAAGAGATTATCAACTTATAAGTAGTATCCTTATTCAAAAATTCCTTCATTTCATAATCGAACATTTGTCTTGTCAGAATAATACCATCGGGAGTAATTTCGAAATAAGTGACATCACCTCCAACAGCGGCAAAAATATCGTTACGGAACTTGATTGCCGTATCCAAATCATCCCACTTAACCGTATCGACTACAGTTCCAACCTCCATATTTTCAAGGATGACTGGATCCGGATACGTATGAATAATAATGGGCAATTCATTTATGTCATTGACCCGAATGATCACATCGGCAGTATCGGACTGAACCTTTTGTGCAGGATCGCCCGTGGCATCAGAGGCAATCACCTTCACTGTATAAGTATTCTTCACTTCATAGTCTAAGACAGAATCCTTCGCCAAAGAAATCACGCCCGTAACCGGATCAATCGTGAACATTTCTGCAGGATCTTCCAAGCTATAAGTAATTTTTGCTCCAGCCTGCGTTGTTGTTGCAAGAATAGGATGATCCATATCGACAGGTTTCTCCCCTACGACAAGTTCGTCAATCGATCCATTGTAAACATCATAAGTAAACTTGAGACCGTCATCTACATCAACAACAACAATGGTAAACGCCATTTCGTCATAAAGATCCGGATAAACCAAATTGCCCTTAGAATCCGTTGTTGCGTCACGAACCTTCAACGTAATTTCGTAAGTATTCTTGGTTTCGTAGTCAAGCACAACGCCATTCTTTGTAAAGACGACGCCATCCTTGGTTACGTCAAAGACCGCCGTATCTCCACCAATGGCGATAACTTCATTATTGGTAAACAGAGTGTTCGTATTGAACCTATCCGTATCGGTAAACTTAGCCGTATCCATGGCAACTGTTTTGTTCTCGGCAATTCGCAATTCTTTTTTGTCGGAATCCGTATAGGTGAAGTACGGTTTTTCATTGACATCGGTCACATTGATTTTGAATGTATTTTTGGAACACAGCTTTTCGTCAAATGAAGTTGCCTTGATATCGCAAACTTCAACCGTGATTGTGTAAGCCTTGCCACCAGCATCCATCCAGGCTTCATAGTCAAACGCGTCCACAGTCTTCTTCATTGAAACAACGCCCGAAGTCGCATTGATATTAAATAGAGATTTACCCGTCCCCCCCGTAATGGCGTACTTGAAGGTATCCCCTTCGTTGTCCTTGGCTTTAATTGTTCCCACTACAGCCTTTGTCTCATTTTCAGGAACAGAGAGTTTCTGCGACGGATTTACGAAGTAAGGGGCGTTATTATCATAATCAATAAGCCTAATTAAGAAATCCCCATCAAATTGGTTACCCGTAATCACGGCACCACTCAAATTCGTAATTCTAAACAACATATACTCATCACTTTCGACAAGCCCGTCTTCAAGAACCTTTAAATGAGCAGTCGATTGAGACGAAGGTTTACGAGAACCCTTCTTGATGATAACATGACCAGTCTCACCGTCCTTGCAGAGCGGCATTTTATAAGAATCATCATCAAGACCCAAATCAGCAGGTTCTGCAAAATTTCCTTTTTCGCTCTTGTATTCGGAATAAGCGCCATCAGTCGTATCCACGTCGATTCCAAAGAATGCGAAACAATAATCGAACGAAACTTCAACACGAGCGGTATCCGTCAGGTAGAAGTCCATATCATACCACTTCTCATTATTTTCTATAAATTCCTTATTCAAGAAAATATCGGGTTTGATTTCAGGAGAATTGAACGGAACATAGTGGAATTCTCCCTTAAATTCTGATTCGAACCACAGCCATTCACCTGCAATCAGCTGACCCGCAATGCTAAGGTGATCATAAATCTTAAAGGAACCCGATGTCATGAACGTTCCCTGGAAGTCCGCACCAACACCGGCATCGCCACCAGAAGCTTTAAAAGGCTTCCATTCCACATCAGCCGTTGTGTAGAACAAAAGATTACCAGCATAATCAGTATCTGCAACTACTGTTATTTTAGACACATCAACATTGTCCCAGGAATTAGTTTCATCATTCCATGTAGCCTCGTCATTAACATACGCCACCTTGATTTTCATATCGTTCGCAGAATTATCAAAATGGAAACCATCTCTAGAGAATACGCGAGTCAAACGACCTGTTTTGCCATTTGCGTTTTGCGTTTTCGAGGGCATCAAAACATAGAGTTCCTTACCCGTATGACTAGAAACCTTAATATCTTCCACATACTTGTCAAACCACACATGCTTAGGCGACTGACTTAAATCCGCTGCGGTAATCGGCGGGACTTGAATAAATTGCGTTTCTTCGTAAGGAATCGTCATATCAACGGCGGGTTCCCATGTAATTCCGGTTAAATCGAGTTTTGGGACAGAAAGACCCTTTTCTGGCGTAGGAACATCACTGGGACAATCCGCAAAAGAACCATCAAGGTTCAGCCCAGACAGACCAGGAAAGCCATCGGTATCCTTATCCCAGTCAGCATAGACTTTACCACCTGATTTATGAACATTTTCAATAAAGGTATTTGCTATTTTAGCAGAATTTAAAAGATCGTCGGCTCGACTTGGCGTTTCAAAATAGATTTGATGTTCAAAACAATAGGTGCCTTCGTATTTTACATTGGTATAGCTATACCAATTGGGAAGAACGAGCCAACCCGCACGGACAGGTCCCTTTAACAAAGTGTCGTTTTCAGCGCCCATTCCCGGATAGCTGATTTCGATATCGCCACCCGAAACAATCGGACCTCCAAGCGTATGTTTTCCATTACGGAAATACACTTTTTCTAAAGCTGTTCCAGTATAGCCGCTCGTTTCTGCGATTCTAAAATCCCCTTTATTAAAGATTACAGAATCGGTTCCCCAGAGCTTATACTTCATCAGTTCGTTCCAGAGGCGCTGGTTTTCATTTTCATCAGTGACGACCGCATCGTCCACTACGAAATAAAGCGGACTCATCAAGACGGTGTCGCGTTCGACCGCCGGTTCATCTTCTTGAGCAGCAGCAGGCAACACGCCAAGCGCAACCACCAGCGTACTCAACATGATTCTAAACAAAAGAAATCCTTTTTTCATAATATCCCCCTGCAGAAACAGGTTCTTGCACTCCTCCATTAAAAATAAATAATATTCTTTACATAGGTTACGTTTTTTTCACATTTAAAGGCTTTTTTATTGATAAAAAGTCAATAATGTTTTTTGATTTGACAAATATCACGATTTTTTTCTATATTTAGTGGTCCTAGGCCCTGCGCAATGACTATTTGCGGGCAACTCGCCAGGGCGAAAGCAGCAACGGACTTGTGAATTTTTATGTGCTCAGGTCGCCTAGGATTTTTTTTGCAACCCACAAGGTTGCTTTTTTATTAAAGGAGATCCCTGCCTTCGCGGGGATGACACAGCAGCATGATTCTTTGGACAATCCGCCACACAAAACCCTACAATCCAAACGATGTCTGCTACGGCAGGCTTGATTTTGACGTATCCCCCACATTTGAAGGGGAAAGTGACGGCGCACTTGAAGCACTAGTGAAAGCTGGTGCCAAACCGACGAGGATGTTTACAAGTCCGCTCCTTCGTTGCCTCAGGCTCGCTGAAAAAGCCGAAAAGGTGACGGGGCTTTCCATGGAAAAGCGCGAAGAAATCATCGAGATGAATTTTGGTACATGGGAAGGGCAAAAACTGACGGTAGTCCCCCGAGAAGAAATGGTCGCCTGGTCACGCGACCTGCGCGGATACCGATTCAAGGACGGCGAAAGTTTCCATGATATTGACCGTCGAGTGCAGTCTTTACTAGACACTCTGGATGACAATGGTGAATTCCTGTGGATTACACATGCAGGAGTTATCGCCGCCTTGCAGCACTTCGCCTGCGGTCTGCCAGACAACCAGTTTGTCGAAGGTGCTTTCAGCTACGCCATGGTAACACGTTTTGAATTCAAGCGTGAAAGCGATGGGCATTTCCGCGGAACGTTTACGAAGATTCACGACGGAATCCAAATGCCGCCGCTGAAGATAGGGTAAGGCAATCCTAAAAATCAAATGACATCAAAGCCTGTACTCCACCTTCAAGCCGCGGAAGTACAGCCAAATGCATCGGGCTATCAAAATCGCTCAATAACGCATCGACAGCGGCATCGCCAATGGAATAAAGATATATCAGGGCAAGCGCCCATATATATTGGTTACGGTTCTTGCGGTAATACGTCACACGTTCTACAACACGTTCGTATTCTTCGGAAGTTTCACTTTCCTTTTCCACAAAGTGCTTACGGTCCAAATAGTATTCCACCATATTCTGCGAAGTCCAGATACTGGTCGACGCACCGATGATGGCCATATACAACAGGCCCATTTTTCCGAACTCTCGATTGTACATTTGCCCGAAACCGGGGATAATCGCCCATAGCACGGCGTTTTTCATGCTCTTGAGTTCGGTGCTGCGGTAATTGTTGTTGTACCAAATTCCAAACGCATCAAAGAAACTGTAAAGGTAAAGGCCATACATCCAGGCAATTTCAGCTTTTCGCAGGTCCTCTTGTTCCATTTTCTTGTCGCTCTTTTCGTGAACGCGGCCCACAAATTCAGCACGTTTTTCGTGATAGAACTGAAGACTGTCACGGTCAGAGGCATGGTCAATCAGCATCTTGGTGTAATAAGAAACGGAATCCTGGAAAGGTTCCGCCTGTTCCTTGACGCGACGGTTCTGGTAGCTCTTGTTCGAAGTTACCTCGTAAAGCAGCAATAGTTCAATCGCCGAAATGAATCCGCCACGGACATAGTGTTCCGTGTAAATCTGACCACCGCCAGGGAAAATGGCAAACAGCATTGTAAGCGGTAAAGAATTGCGTTCCGTAGGAATGTCCCATTCGTTCACCGTAAGCGTATCGATTGCAACAATGCCCGTCTTTCCCTTCTGCAGAGGATCTGCAGGAACAATAGAATCCTGCGTAGCATCGGACTTGTTTGCCGCCCCCGTTTCAACAGCGGTGGTAACCAAGGAATTTTGCGCATCTTCGGCATAGGCGGTCATCGAGAATACCGCCGAAATTAAGAATGCCAGAAAGATGCGCATCGACATGAATACTTATGCGATGTTAAGACTCTGTTCGCGGATGCATTCGACCTCGTTCTTGAGTTCGATAGCAAGAGCGGCAATGTCTGCGCTTTGGCACTTGGTACCGAGCGTATTCGCCTCGCGGCCCATTTCCTGCAGAATGAAACCGAGGTTCTTACCCTGCGCACCGCCTTCTTTGAGAGCGTTCAGGAAAAGCTTGTTATGGCTGCGGAAACGCGTAATCTCTTCGTGGATGTCGAGCTTGTCGGCCATGATGCAGGCTTCTTGCAACAGGCGGACTTCGTCGATTTCAGAATCCTTCAAGAGCACATTGATGCGTTCCTTGAACTTGTCTTTCCAGACCTCGATTCGTTGCGGATCAAGAACTTCGATCTTGTCGAGGACGTTATTCAGATGGTTGACGCGAATTTCGAGATCGGCAGCAAGATTCGCCCCTTCCTTGGCTCGCATCTCGTTCACCTGGTCAAGCGCCTTGTCGAGTTCGGCAGCAAGATGTTTTTCAAGAGCCTCGGAATCGGCGTCGGCATCGGTGAATTGCAAAACTTCAGGAAGAGCAAGAATATGCTCCAAGGAAATCACTCCTGCGACATGATACTTGAGCTGCATGGCATGCGTAATTTCGACAAACTTTTCGATGGCCGCTTCATTGTAAGAAACGGGGATGTTGCCGCCGGTGCCTGCACCAAGCGTAATGCTAAAGATCACCGAACCGCGAACCAGCTTTTCCTTGATTTGATTCTTGAAACTGTTTTCGAGGTAGGCCAAGTTCTTCGGCAACTTGCACGAGATATCCAGGAAACGGTTGTTCACGCTGCGGACTTCAATCACGCAGCTTGCACCCTGGTACATTGATTCACTCTTCCCAAAACCCGTCATCGATAAAATTGCCATATTCATTCCTTTACATTCTACTAGAGATCGCCACGTCGCTACGCTCCTCGCGATGACGTCGCAACTACTTCTTACGCACCTACTTTTTACTTACTTATACAGACCGCTCACGCTAAAATCTAAAAAAACTTATTCTTTGCGTTCGCTCTCGCAATCGTCCCAAACTTTACGTTTGGGACTTTTTGCTCACCATAGCAATCACATGTTCTGCACCGAAGGTCGTGAGGCCGATGGCCGTCAGGATCTTGCTGAACTTGTGTTCGTTCTGGTAATGAATGGTTTCGACTTTCAAGCCTTCCTTTTCACAGAGAGTATAGAAATCTTTGAGCGTGAGCACGCGGATGTTTGGCGTGTCGTACCATTCGTAAGGCAGTTCCTTGGACTTCGGCATACGGCCGTGCAGCATCAGGCTGCCACGGGTTGTCCAGTGACCGAAATTCGGGAAGGTCACAATGGCTCGCTTGGCCACACGCAAGAGTTCGTTCAACAGCGCCACCGGATCGCGAATTTCCTGGATGGTGCGGTTGATGATGGCATAGTCGAAACTGCCGTCCTTAAAGTCGCTGACTCCACTTTCGTCAAGGTCACGCTGGATCACGGGCACATCGTTTTCGAGGCAGTCCATGATGCTCTTGAAGTTACGTTCAATACCGAGCACCTCGACATGTTTTTTCTTGTTCAGGAAATCGAGCAGTTCGCCGTTACCGCAACCGAGGTCAAGAACCTTGCTGTTTTCCTTGATAAGGCTTCCGATATAGTCGAAGTCTTCGGTATCGTGGAACACCGGCATCACCTGCGTATCAGTCGCTGTCGGAATAATCTTGGAATCAAGGAATCGGCCCACGGCCTTTCCGAGGTCGCCGACTTCGATGAGGAATCCATCGTGACCGAACTGCGTATCGAGTTCAAGGCTCGTCACCGTTTTACCCGCATTCAAAAGTGCACTTGTAATTCGGCGCGATTCATGCGGCGGGAAAAGCCAGTCAGTACTCAGGTTCACATTCAGGAATTCAGCCTTCACTCCCTTGAATGCATTTTCCAGAGAACCGTATTCCGTTTCAAGATCAAAGCTGTCGGTGGCATGCGCAATATGCAGGTAGCTGTTCGCATCAAAACGGTCTACGAACTTCGCGCCCTGGTAACGCAGGTAACTTTCAAGCGGAAGATCCAAGTCAAACGGAGTGCTGTATGTGACAGCATGGTTTCTGCTTTCCTGGTCCTGCGCACGCTTGAACTTCTGTTCCATGCCCACGGCGCTGAGGTAAGTAATGTGCGCCAACTTGCGGGCATTCGAAAGACCGACATCCGGATGGGCGGACTCGTAGTAGTCTCCCCCATTATAATTCGGGTCTTGCGTGATGATGTCACGGGCGACAATTTCAAAGCCGAGCGCCTGGCTGCTGAAGCGAGGCGAACTTGCAATCACGACGCAACGACGAACTAGGTCTGGATAATAAATGGCCCATTTCATGGCCTGGAAACCACCCATCGAACCGCCGATGACACAGCAGAGCTGATCAATGCCGAGCCCCTTGGCGAGTTCTCGCTGGGCATTCACCATATCACCGATGGTGATTGTCGGGAAAGTACTACCGTAGGGTTTGCCTGTCCGCGGATTGATGCTTGCGGGGCCAGTCGTTCCCTTGCAGCCACCGAGAATGTTGCTGCATACGACAAAAAACTTGTCCGTATCGACCGGTTTGCCAGGACCAATCAAGGCATCCCACCAGCCGGGTTTACGATCTTCAACGGTATAATAGCCGGCCACATGGGCATCGGCCGTCAAGGGGGAACAAACCCAGATGACATTGTTGCGTTCGGCGTTCAAGGTGCCGTACGTCTCATAGCGTATTTCAAGAGCCGGAAGGGTCTTGCCGCTTTCCAGCTTGAAGCCCTGATCGCCATAATCTTTTGTAAAAGTCTGGGGAACAACGGGACCAACGCTATTTTTATGCAAAAAATCACTCATACGCATAAATTTAGAAAAAATTATGCGAAATGAGATAGGTTTAATCTATAGTTAGCTAAAGTTCAAAACGAATCGCTATTTGCGAACAAGCTTCGACTTCATCGAAGCCTTCATCGCGTACATGCGTTCATCCGCCAAATGGTAGACTTTTTCGGCATCGATCCTATTTTCTTCGGATTCGTTAAAATCGTCTTTAAGCAGTTCATGCCTGTAAGCAATACCGTAAGCGGCTTCCAGAGGAACCGGCAAGCCCAAGCTGCGTGTTTTCTGGAGTTCCGCCATCTTGGCAATCGCCGCATTGACCTCTGCAACGTGTTCACTACGGACGATCGCCACAAATTCGTCACCGCCGACGCGAATCGCGGTTCCAATTCCAGCAAAAGCGTCCTTGAGCACAATCGCAAAAGTTTTAATAAGCGCATCTCCGGCATTGTGTCCGTGGTTATCATTAGCAAGCTTAAGTCCATTCAGGTCGATACTGACGATTGCATAATCGCTATAGCCCTTGTCGAGCACTTCAAATATCTGCTGACACTTGGCTCGGTTATAAAGCCCAGTCAAGGCATCCTTATAGGCCATCACCGCAAGGGCGCCCTTTTCGGCGCGGTCTTCCAAAATAAAGAACAGATATACCAAGTAGCTCTGAACTAGAAGCAATACAAAAATGAGCGTACCAAAAGGAATCAGCGTAATTTCGAGAATAGGCGAATCCACCGAAATAAAGCGGTCCAGATTGAAACGGACCACATCCAGAACCACCGTTATAGCAAAAACGACAACACCCCTTGTCAGAATTTTTTCCGAGTGATTCATTCTCCTGTTGTAGAAGAATCCCGCAACAATAAAGAAGCCAAAACAAAGCAGGGCGCTCGCATGGAAACCCAGAAGCGTATTCGGATAAAAAACAATTCCCTTTAAATGAAGAGTCAATGTTGTAAGCAAGAAAATGATTTCGTAGGCAATCAAGCCTATAAAGCAATTCCTTTTCCAGCGGGAAAGTTGCCCGCGATGCATATCCCAAAGCATCAGCGTAAATGGAAGCGGCGCAAAATAAAGACAGAAGTATTCCAGAGTCGTATTGACAAAGAAATTAAACGAAACAATCTGTATCAGTTTCGTATAGCACAACGTCCATGTACCAAGCAAAAACGACAAAAGACCGATCATCAACAGGCGGAAATTATTGATACTAAAGAAATGGGTTGCAAGACTAATCAGCATTGCAAGGACGCCGAACAGCACCAAGAAAACTCCCACCATCAAGGCAAATATGTGACGTGCCGAATAGTCACTTAACGCATACTCAATCGGTAAAACTTCAACACCGGCAACCGTCAACTTGCGACCATCAACCAACTCCGTCAGGACAATCCTAAGATGCTTATTTGCACCAGGCTCCAGATACACATAATGGTAGCCACTTCCTACAAAATACGCCCCCGTCTGCTCCACTCCATAAGAGTAAATCTTATGACCATCCTCATAAACCGAGACAAGACAATGATACGTTCGGAAACGAAGTAAGGTGTGCTTTGAAGTTTCTCCGTGGAAATCACCTTCAAACACAAGTGAATCAAATGTGGCAAGGTTCTTAGGGTAGGTATAGTCAATCAGCTTTTCAACAGGCGTCGTCTCACCCTTGTAAGTAACGGACCAGCCCTTATCGAGCCGCACCATATCAGCAGAAAGTCCATTGGAGCGCAGCAGAAGAAGAAAAACGACAAACAGGAACAGAAGCCCTACTACAAGTAAGGCCGTCACAATTCCATGCGTTCGATTCTTTTTCTTGATTTCTGCCAAATCAGCGCTCCCACACCTCGAATACAGTCGGATAGTCGTTCTTTTCGTCAGCCTCGAAACGTTCTTCGCTCACCTTATGCCAGCCGTCGCCCCATTCAGGGAAAAGCACATCGCCGACCACATCGGCAAGGACACGCGTCACGTAAAGCTTCTGCACCAGAGGCATCGCCTCGCGGTAGACCGCCGCGCCGCCAATGATAAAGCATTCCGTCTCGTGGGCGGCGCGAGCAGATTCAATTGCCTGCGAAAGATTGCTGCACACGACACAACCCGGAGCCTCGAACGCCGGATTCCGCGTAAGCACGTAGTTGGTGCGGTTCGGAAGCGGGCGTCCGATATCGTCGTAATTCTTGCGGCCGAGCACAATCGAGTGCCCCGTGGTAATTGCCTTGAAGCGCTTGAGATCTGCGGACAGGTGCCACGGCAAGTGTCCGTCGCGCCCGATGACGTTATTCTGAGAAATTGCGACTATAGCGGAAATAAGCATAGATACCTACACAGCAATCGGCGCCTTGATTGTCGGCCACGGGTCATAATCCACGAGCTCAAAGTCCTCGAACTTGAACTCGAAGAGATCCTTGATTTCGGGATTCAGCTTCATGGTCGGCAACTTGCGCGGCGTACGCGAAAGCTGTTCCTTCACCTGGTCAAAATGGTTCGAATAAATATGGGTATCACCTAACGTATGGACGAACTCGCCCGGTTCGTAGTCACAAACCTGGCAGAGCATCAAAGTGAGGAGGGCATAAGAAGCAATATTGAATGGCACACCGAGGAAAGTATCGGCACTACGCTGGTACAGCTGGCAGCTGAGCTTGCGCTTACCCGAAGCCCCTACACCGCCCACGTAGAACTGGAACAGGCAGTGGCAAGGCGGCAGAGCCATCTTGTCGACTTCGGCCACATTCCAGGCGCAAACCAGGTGACGGCGAGAATCGGGGTTATTCTTGAGGCTATTCACCAGATTCTTGATCTGGTCGATATGTCCACCATCGGGAGTCGGCCAGCTGCGCCACTGATGACCATAAACCGGCCCCAGGTCGCCATTTTCGTCGGCCCATTCGTCCCAGATGGTCACCTTGTTGTCGTGCAGATACTTGATATTCGTATCACCCTTGAGGAACCACAAAAGTTCATGGATAATCGAGCGAAGATGAAGCTTCTTTGTCGTCAGGCAAGGGAAACCCTTGGAGAGGTCATAACGGCACTGGCGTCCAAAAACGGAGCGCGTTCCCGTACCGGTACGGTCGGAGCGGTCCACCCCATTTTCCATAATATCTTTGAGCAGGTCTAAATACTGTTGCATACTTTCAATTTATAAAAATTAATCCGAAATAGTATCATCTTGCGGGAATATTTCCACGCGCTTGTACTGTTTCACCTTCTTATCTTCGGTAACGGCATTCTGCACCAGGTACTTGTTCAGCGCCTGCAGAATCAGGTCCTGCGTATGTTTCGGGACAGGCTTCTTGCCGAGGCGAGCCTTCTGCACCATCTTATGGTTCAGGTTTACAGGAAGCATCTCCACGAGGTCATGGTTCGATGCATTAAGGGATTGAAGAATTTCGTCGAGTTTAGTCATAGTTACATTCACCTGTATCAGTCTTTAAATTAGAAAAAGTCCCCAGCAGTACGCCGGGGACTTTATTCAAACACTAGCGAAGATTACTGCACCAGGTTGCTTTCGCAGCCCGTACCGTCGTTATCCGGCGTTACGAAGTGCATTTCGATACGGCGGTTCATTTCGCGGCCTTCGGCGGTGCTGTTGTCATCCACCGGGCAGCTGGAGCCCATACCGATAGCCTTGATGCGATCCTTCTTGACGCCCGCCTTGGTGAGCACCTTCATCACTTCCTTGGCGCGGTTTTCGGAAAGCTTCTGGTTGGACTTTTCCTTACCCACGTTGTCGGTGTGACCCTGGATTACAATCTTCAGATCCTTGTAGCTGTCGTCGTTCACGAGCTTCTTGGCCACATTCTGGAGGATCTTCTTGGCGTTCGATTCAAGCGTTGCCTTACCGCTCTTGAAGGTCACGCCATCGAGCTTTTCGACAGCCTTCTTCGGGCAGCCATGGCCGTCGTCACCCGGTTCATCCGGGCAGCGGTCGATACCGGTACAAACGCTTTCGAATTCCTTCTGGAGCTTCTTCGTGGACACCCATTCAGAGCAGACGCCGTCCTTATCCGGGTCCGGATCATCGTCAATCGGGCAGCCCTTGTTCCATTCAGGACCGGCTTCGAGTTCGCAACGGTCATAACCATGGCACATTTCGGCAAACTGGTCAAGCATCTTCTGCTTGGTCACCCACGGAGAGCAGAGGGAGTCGCCATCCGGGTCCGGGCTTTCCATCGGGCAGCCCTGGGCAAAGGCGTCACCAGCTTCGGTCGGGCACTTGTCGACGCCGGAGCAGATACCGTCATACTGGTCAAGCATGTTCTTTTCGGTCACCCACGGATCGCAGAGGCCATCCTGGTCGGTGTCCGGGTTGCCGAGCGGGCAGCCTTCGTTGTTCATCGGGCCAAATTCGGTCGGGCACTTATCGATACCCTTACAAGACTTGTCGATGAACCATTCCTGAGCCATATTCTGGTCTTCAGCAGCCTTTTCGAAGTAGAAGCCCATCTTCTTTTCGGTTACCCACGGGTCGCAGAGGCCGTCGTTATCGGCATCCGGATCATCCCATGCGCAACCCTTGTTCGCAGCGGAACCGGCTTCGCCCGGGCACATGTCGTAACCCTTACAGACATCAGCAAATTCATTCAGCACACCTTCGTCGGTGACCCACGGAGAGCAGAGACCGTCACCATCCGGGTCCGGTTTCTTGGTCGGGCAACCGTTGAAGTTCGGAGAACCGGCCTGGCTCGGGCATTCGTCGATGCCTTCGCAAACACCAGCAAACTTCTTGAGAAGCTTCTTCTGGGAGACCCACGGATCGCAAACGCCATCCTTATCGGCATCAGGATCGTCGAGCGGGCAGCCGTCTTCACCTTCGCCAGCTTCGTTCGGGCACTGGTCGATGCCTTCGCAAACTTCAGAGAATTCAGATTCGAAACCCTTTTCAGCAACCCAGGAATCGCAAACGCCATCTTCGTCGGCATCCGGATTACCCAGCGGGCAACCCTGGTTCAGACGGTGACCGACATCGTCCGGGCACTTATCTTCATCATCCGTCACGCCGTCGCCATCGCGGTCCTGAGCAAGCAGGTAGCCGCTCCAGGTAAGGCCGCCATAAACGGTGTACTGCGGGTTCACGCGGATACGTTCCACCTGGACACCCCACGGACGTTCGCCGTTTTCAAGAGTGCTGGCGCTGATAAACTTGTCGCCACCCAGGTAGTAAGAAGCACCCATATGCAGGTCGACACCCACCGGCAGGTGGAAGACGAGAGCTCCGGTCAGCTGCTTCATGTCAAGCTTGCCGTCGCGGTTGGTTATGCAATTGTCGCCATTGAAGTCGCAACCCTGGTAGTCGTCCAGCTGGATATCCCAGTAGTATTCCACGAACAAGGAGATGAAGTCCATAAAGTAGACTTCAGCAGCGGCGCTCATGAACGGAAGCGACATAAAGTCAGAGTTCGTCGTGTAGCGGTAACCGCCGTTCAAGTGCAGGAGGAACGGGAAACCGTCGCCGCCATCCATCTTGCCCAAGTCCATCGTCAAAGCGAGACCGCCCTTGATCGTGGTATTCTTGGTACCGTACGGGTAGGCCATACCGTTCTTCTTATTGACGTATTCCGGTTCACGAATCCAGAGACCCTGCTTTTCGGTATTGGCCGTTCCGGCAGCGACACCGCCAAACACGGCAACATCCATAATCTGGTCTTCGGGCAGCGGGAAACGAGCCTTCAAGTCCACCTTGAGGTTGCCCACATAGCCAACCTTGGTATTCGGAACAACAGCACCACCCGTGCCGTCGCCATAAACACCTTCAGCATTAAACTGATCATAATAGACGGGCATCGTCACGCCCAAATCAAAGTAGTGCCAAATACCGATAGCGAAACCGATATAGGCGCTTCCACCTACATAGTCCGCAACCGGAGCGCTCTTCTGAACACCGTAAAGATCCGTTTCAGAAACAGCAAGTCCAGTTTGATCGTTATTCGGGAACATGTCGTTACCGAACGTTCCGTCACCCAAGAGGGTAAATACCAGTTTGGAATGACCAAGGGACTGGGCAGACTGGGTCTTATTCACACCCACGAAGCCTTCCTTGTTGATCGTCTGGGGATGTCCTGCAAAGGCGGAAGCCGCCAAAGCAAGGGCCAAGCCCATAGCTACTTTTCTCATAGTAACTCCTTAATAGTGGGAAGCCAACCAAACAACGGCAACCCGATTTAACTACCCTAAATATAACTTATTAATGAAAAAAACACATTTTGTAAGATAAAAAAGAGACAAAAAATCAATGTTTTCGTGACAACAGTGCCTAAAATGGCGAAATTTCGCCCATTTTTTAGTCTACAGTTGAAAACGTCTTTTCAAAATATTCAGGGTAAAGGCGACAGATACTTGTATGCCCGCACTTCCCCACAATGATATGGTCGAGCACGGGGATCTGCAGAATTCGCCCCGAGGCGCACAGGACACGGGTAATGGAAATGTCCTCGTCGCTCGGCTCCGTCGCCCCCGAAGGATGGTTATGCGCAAAAATCACCGACACGGCACGGTCCTCGATAGCCTTCACGAACGCCTCGCGCGGGTGAATCGGCGTGCGGTTGACCAAACCCTTGGTCAGCTCGTGAACGCGGATCACATGGTTCGCGGCATCGAGGGTCGTCAGCACAAAGCGCTCCTGCGACTCGTACTTCAAAAAAGAAAGCCGCGCGACAATATCTTCGGGACTTCCCACGAACATAGCCTTTCCACTCAAGATATAGCGCCCCGAAAGCTCCAGACACGCAAGCACCTGGGTCGCCTTGACACGCCCAAGCCCCCGAATCCGGCGCAGCTTCTGGAGCGTCGGCATTTCGGTCTCTTCCGAAAGGAAGTCCGCCAAATTCCTCGAAAGTTCAAAAACATCGCAATCTTGGCAGCCACTACCGAGAATCAACGCCAAAAGTTCCTCGTTGCTCATGGAAGCAGCCCCCATCCGCTCGATCTTTTCACGCGGAAGAAGAGGTTTTGGCACACAGAGTTCCTTCGTGGAGGATATATAAAGAGATTCTTGAGTCATCATTTTTCCTTTTTTGGGGTTAAACCTATTATATATACGCACAACTCCAGAAAAATGAGAAAATGAGTAGGAACGAGGTCAATGGATTCCCTCCCGTTGGTCGAGAATGACATTAATTGGAGCCGTCATCCTGGAAGGAGTGCAACGACTGACGGGATTCAGGTCGGAAATGACGTGCATAAAATTACCTAAAACTTACATTTTTCAATTTTACAAGCAAAAACATTTGTTTTTAATTTATACAAAATCAAAAATTTCAAAAGTTCATCAATTTCACAAGACTTTTTCACGAAACTTTTTGTTCAAAATTTCAAATTTAAGTCAAAAACATTAGGATTTTTCAGAAATAGCACCTTTCTGCGCGGCATTTTTCTCAAAAATTTTCAACTTTTTTCAGTTTTTTAGCATAAATCTCTTGCCACTAGGGGTCATCCGTTCTATATTTTCCGCATATTTTTTAAATAACAACCCGTTAAGTACAGGAAAATCTATGGCAAATTCTCCATTAAGTGGCGCAGAGGTGATCATCGAATGCCTCAAGCGCGAAGGAATTGATACCATTTTCGGTTATCCCGGTGGATCGGCCATCCCGATGTTCGACGCCATTCTGGATTCTAATATTAAGGTAGTGCTCACTCGTCACGAACAGGGTGCCACCCACATGGCTGACGGCTACGCACGCCAGACCGGCAAGGTCGGCGTCGCTCTCGTGACTTCTGGTCCGGGCGCCACCAACACCTTTACCGGTATCTACACCGCCCTTATGGATTCTAGCCCGATCGTGGTTCTTGCCGCCCAGACAACTACCCCGAACTTGGGTAAAGATGCCTTCCAGGAATGCGATACTAGCGGTATGACTTTTGCTGCCGTGAAGCATTCTTACTTGGTGAAGGATTCCAACGATCTTCCGCGTATCATGAAGGAAGCTTTCCACATCGCACGCAGCGGCCGTCCGGGCCCCGTGCTCATTGACTTGCCGAAGGATGTGACCGCAGGCCCCTGCACCGCTCCGTTCACCGACAAGATGGACCTTCCGGGTTACAAGATTCCGACCCACGCCTCTACTGAAAGCGTGGAGAAGGCCGCTGAATACCTGAAGAAGTCCAAAAAGCCGCTCCTGCTCGTGGGCCACGGCGCCATGATTTCTGGTGCAGCCCGTCAGGTGAAGGAACTCGCCGAAAAGCTGAATGCCCCGGTGGCATGCACCCTGCTCGGCCTCGGCACCTTCCCGACCGATCATGAACTTTCACTCGGCATGCTCGGCATGCACGGCACCGTGTACGCCAACAAGGCCGTGCTTGACTGCGACCTGATCCTTTCTATCGGTAGCCGCTGGGACGACCGCATTACCGGTAAGCTTGAAGTGTTCTGTAAGGACGCCATCAAGATGCACATCGACATCGACCCCGCCGAAGAAGGCAAGGTGTTGCAGCCGGATGTGTTCATGTGCGGTGACGCCAAGCTCGTTCTGGAACAGCTCATTCCGCTCGTGGGCAAGCTCGATTCCGCTGAATGGGTGAAGACCTGCCTCTCCTGGAAGAAGCGCTTCCCGCTGACCTACCCGAAGCAGGGCGGTCTCCGTATGCAGCACGTGATCCAGACTGTTAGCGACCTCACGCAGGGCAAGGCCATCGTCACGACCGACGTGGGTCAGCACCAGATGTGGGTGGCACAGTTCTTCCACACCAACTATCCGCGCCAGCTCCACTCCAGTGGCGGTGCAGGAACCATGGGCTTCGGCCTTCCATCATGCATTGGTGCCGCGTTCGGCAATACCACCGGTTGGCCGGTGATTACCTTCTGCGGTGACGGCGGTTTCCAGATGACCGAAGCTGAACTTGCAACGGCCGCTATCCACAAGCTCCCCATCAAGATTTTCGTGATGGACAACAAGTACCTGGGCATGGTGCGCCAGTGGCAGGACATGTTCTACGACAAGCGTTACAGCTGCGTGGACATGAAGGGCAACCCCGACTTCGTGAAGCTCGCTGAA
>JAEEGL017206891.1_pt1 | contig 23131 bp, 11 predicted proteins | sample 9134231 | NCBI WGS metagenome assembly JAEEGL01 (sample SAMN16246548, study PRJNA631951) | gut metagenome | biome: gut microbiome; feature: rumen; material: fiber-attached | host: Bos | place: Iran: Karaj | collected 2018-10
CGAGGAGTTGGCCGTCATCTACGAAACGCAGCAGAAGGAAGAAAAGATAGCCCATCAGGAGGCTGAGTTGTCGCAGCAGCGACTGTTCTGGGTGGGTATTATCTTCGTGGCGATGGTGGTATTCTTCATCATCTTCACCATATACAGAGTGCGTGCTGCAAAGCGCCTGTCGGAGATGAAAGCCGCCCAGGAGCGCATCGAGGGTGAACTGCAGATTGCCCGCGACATCCAGATGTCTATGGTACCTCATGAATTCCCCATACGCGACGGTCTCGACATGTATGCCGCGATGACCCCTGCCCGTGAGGTAGGCGGCGACCTGTACGGCTACGTGCTGAAGGATGACAACCTGTACTTTGCCATTGGCGACGTGTCGGGCAAGGGAGTGCCTGCCTCACTGTTCATGGCACAGGCCACGAGCCTGTTCCGCACGCTGGCTTCGCAAGGCATGGCACCAGCCGACATCTGTATGCTGATGAACAACACCCTATCAGGCGACAACAACGAGAGCGGTATGTTTGTCACGTTCTTCCTTGGTGTCATCAACCTGACGACGGGTCACATGTCGTTCTGTAACGCGGGCCACAACCCACCCGTCATAGGCGGCGACGCAGACCACGGGAACTTCCTGAAGATGAACGCCAACGCGCCCATCGGTCTGTGGCCAGGACTGGAATACGAAGGCGAAGAGCTGGAAACCATCAAGGGCCGTCCGCTGTTCTTCTATACCGACGGACTGAACGAGGCCGAAAACAGCCTGCAGCAACAGTTTGGCGATGAGCGCCTGTTGGACATCCTGCGCCACACGCAGTTTGACAGCGCCCGCCAAGTCATCGAGACGCTGACCGCCGAGGTGGAACATCACCGCAACGGCGCCGATCCGAACGACGACCTGACGATGATGTGTATTGAAGTGAACTAACCGAAAAACGATGATAATAAGAAATATGAGACAACCCCGGTATCGCATGACACACCATCTTGGACTGATGACGCTGATGGTCAGCGTCCTGCTGGTGCTGACGGCGTGTAACGAACAACAGCAGACGGACCATCTGGGAACAGAAGGCGACAGCCTGATTAATGCGGCCTACAAGATGCACGACTACGAACGCATTCTGTCGCTGGCCGACCTGCACCAGCAGACGGGGTCGCTGTCGGAGCTAAAAGCGTCGTACTGGCGAGGCTATGCCTACTCGCGGTTGCGTAAGATGCGTATGGCCGAAATGGAGTGGAAACGCGCCATCGCCCAGCCTGTCGACGATGCCGATGCGTTGAAGTATTACGCAAAATCGGCCAACCGACTGGCAGGACTGCTGAATATGAAACTGGACTACGAAGGGACGATGCGTGTGGCGATGCCTGCCATCCAACTGCTGAAAGACCGTGACTACACCACGAACACGGACTATGCCAACCTGCAGACCTTTGTGGGTAACTGCCAGTTGAAACTCGGCAACACACAGGATGCTGCCAACAGCTATTCGCTGGCCTACGAGTGCTATCTGCAGACCATTGATGCCGACGACAACATCGCCGATTACACCAGTTCCATAGCAGGCATTATCACCATTACCGATGCCTACATACAGACCAACAACTTCGAAGAAGCCAACGAATGGGCCGACCGCTTCGACAGCATCTTGAAGCGCTATCGCCAGCACCCGCAGGCTGACGATGCCTTCTATGACAAGCAGTGGGCGCGACTGAACTTCTATCGCGGCTGTATCCTGGAAGGCTTGGGACGTAAGGACGAAGCGCTACAGGCCTACCGGGTGGCCAACGGCACACGCTATGCCAAGACGGCCGACGGACAGATTGAGGCGACGAGCTACCTGACTGCTGCCCGCCGCTGGGACGAGGCCGCCGACAAGTTCAGCGTACTGGAACAGCAGCTCGCCCGCTACGACATCATACTGACGCTGGACAATATCCAGACCTACCTGTTGCCAAAATACCAGGCAAACGTGGGAGCCCACCGCACGGACTCGGCCATTGCCATCGGCACATGGATTTGCAGTGCACTCGACTCAGCCATTGTCTGGGAACGCAGAAACACTGCACTAGAACTGGCTACCATCTACGACCTCAAGCAGAAAGAGTCGGAATTCATGGAACAAAAGGCTTTCCTTCAGCATCAGCGTTTCCTGACGATTTTCTTCATGTTGCTGCTTGTCATCCTCGGCCTGGGACTCTTCATCTTCTTCCGCCATCGTGCAGCAGTGCGATTGGAGAATGCCTACCGACGGCTGGAGGTCGCCAACGCGCGGGCTGAGGAATCGTCGCACATGAAGAGCAACTTCATCCAACAGATATCGCACGAGATACGTACCCCGCTGAACATCCTTTCCGGTTTCACGCAGGTCCTCACCATGCCGGGCGAAGAACTCGACGACGACACGCGGGCTGAGGTCAACCGCCAGATTATGGAGAGCACCAACCGCATTACGGGACTGGTGAACAAAATGCTGGAGTTGTCGGACGCCAACAGTCAGACCGTCATCGAGCGCAACGACCAATTGTCGCCCGAACAGATGGTCGACGAGGCCGTCGATGCATCAAGCATTGCCACAGCCGGTCATCTGACATTCGACCTGCAGATGTCGCCCGAAGCGCGCTCCATCGTATTGACAACGAACCACCATGCTGCGGTGCGTGCTTTGTCGCTGCTGTTGGACAACGCCCGCAAATTTACCGCTCCTGCCGAGGCAAGACAGCACCAGGAATTAACAGACCCCAAGAAGCATGCCACCCTGCGTGTATCGGCAGACGAGGGACAGGTGCTCTTTACCATCGAGGACGACGGCATCGGTATCCCGCCGAAAGAGGCCGACCACATCTTCGAGGAATTCGTCCAGCTCGACGAGTACTACGACGGTACGGGCATCGGACTGACGGTAGCCCGTTCGTTGGCACGCCGACTGGGTGGCGACATCCTGCTGGACGCGGACTTCACGGCTGGAGCGCGCTTTGTGCTTACCCTGCCCTACACATCAACTTCTGTATAAAGCTAAAGATTCTCGAAATATGCTAAAACTACTCAATCTTGGAACAGTACTATCGGTAGTACTTATCTTCCTGACAGGATGCACCCGCGAGAAGCCACGATATGTCATCGGTGTGTCCCAATGTTCTGAAGACATCTGGCGCGAGAAACAGAACGCGGAACTGCGTATGGGAGCTTATCTGCAGGGCAACGTAGAGCTACACTTTGCTGCCGCTTACGACAGCGACGAACGACAGATAGAGCAGATTGACTCGCTGGTGAATATGGGTATTGACCTGCTGATTGTTGCCCCCAACCAGGTGGCCACCATATCGCCAGCCATCGACCGTGCCTTCGACAAGGGCATTCCCGTCATCGTTTTTGAGCGCAAGACCAATTCGCAGAAATACACCGCCTTTATCAGTGCCGACAACTACGAGATGGGCCGTGTGATGGGAGAATACATTGCTTCGCAATTGAATGGCAAAGGTCGCGTCATGGAAATTATGGGGCTGAAAGGCTCATCGCCTGCCATCGAACGCCATAACGGCTTTGCCGATGCCCTGAAAGCTTATCCCGGCATAGAGATTGTTGCCACGCTCCAAGGCGACTGGACCGAGCAGAGCGCCTACGAAGCCACCAAACAATGGATAGAAAGAGAAAAGAAGAAAGAGGAAAGAGGAGAGAGGAATGCTGGAGGCATCGACTACGTCTTTGGTCAGAACGACCGCATGGCCATGGGTGCCCGCAGAGCTATGCAGGAAGTAACCACTCCCCTCGCCCTTTGGAGAGGGGCTGGGGGTGAGGCTTCCCGTTTCTGCGGCATCGACGGACTGCCTGGCGAGGACGGCGGCATCCGGTTGGTGCGCGACTCCATCTTGGACGCTTCATACATCTACCCCACCCATGGCGACAAGATCATCGAACGGGCCATCGACATTCTGGAAGGCAAGCCCTACGAGAAAGAAACTCACCTGATGTCGGCTCTGGTCACTCGCGACAATGCCCGCGTGTTGCTGATGCAAACCGAAGAGATTATGCACCAGTCGGACTATCTGGACCAGTTGCATCATCGTGCAGACAACTACCTGCAGGAGTTGGGTACGCAGCGTGCCATTACCTGGTTGGCTTGTGCTTTCACCCTGCTGCTCTTAATCGTCTTCGTGCTGTTCTATATGTATCACCTCAGTAAGGTCAAGCTACAGCACGAACGCGTGGTGAACACCCTGTGGAACCTGAAACCTGAGGACGTTCCCACGCCACCGGCCAGTGAACAACCGGAAAGTCAGAAGGACGAAACCCAAGCCAAACAGCAAGAAGATTCCGATGAAACCGAGGGAAAAACCGATCCTACGACAACATCCATTTTCATCACCCGCTTCAAGGAGGCTGTCGAAGCCCGACTGGACGACAGCGACGTCAGTGTAGAAGACTTGGCAGCAGACATGAACCTCAGTCGCGTACAATTGTATCGTAAGGTCAAGGCCGTTACAGGTTCCTCACCCGTAGAACTGTTGCGCACGGCCCGCCTGAACCGAGGCTATCGGCTGTTGCTCACTTCCGACCTCTCCATCAGCGAAGTAGCCTATCAGGTCGGTTTCACCGCCCCCTCGTACTTTACCAAATGTTTCAAGGATGAGTTTGGTTTGTTGCCAGGCGACATTAAGAGTTAAGAATTAAGAGTTAAGAGTTAAGAGTTAAGAGTTAAGAAAAATCGTTCAATGTATGGCAGAAATGTTACATTGAACGATTTTTTTATCTCGATGAAACATCTTTTTCATCCTATACACGCGAAATACAGTACTTTTGCATCAGAAATTTGAAAAAAGTACTAACCCAATTAAAAAGTTAAAGCAAATGAAACAAGCAAAACGATTCATTCTGAGTTTCCTGAGCCTGATGCTTTGTACTATAATGTACGCGCAAAGCGAAATCACAGGAACAGTGAACGACGCCATGGGACCAGTCATTGGTGCTACGGTGATGGAGAAGGGCACGACCAATGGTACCGTGACCGACTTCGACGGTAACTTCACTTTGAAGGTAGAAGCCGGCAAGACGCTGGTGTTCTCGTACATTGGCTATCAAACCGTAGAGCTGCCAGCCCAGAACGGTATGCAAGTCATGATGAAGGACGACGCCCAGGTGCTGAACGAGGTAGTCATTACTGGTTACCAGGTGCAGCGCAAAGCCGACCTGACCGGTTCGGTGGGTGTCGTCGAGACTAAGGACTTCAAGGCCAGCAACACCGACCCCATGGCATCGCTGCAGGGTAAGGTGCCCGGCATGACCATCAAATCGAACGGTTCTCCCTCGGGCGAGGCCGACGTACACATTCGTGGTATCGGCTCGATGGGCGGATCGAGCACAGCTCCCCTCTACATCGTCGACGGCATGCCTTTCAGCGGTTCGCTGAATAGCCTGAATGCTTCTGACATCGAGACCATGCAGGTGCTGAAGGACGCTGCCTCGGCCAGCATCTACGGATCGCGCGCTGCCAACGGTGTCATCATCATCACCACCAAGAAAGGTAAGAAGGGTGACCGCGTAAACATCGATTTCAACGCCTCGGTATCAGTTGCCTGGATGTCGCAGAAGATGAAGCTGCTGAACACGCAGCAGTATGCTACCGCACTGGTTCAGGCTGCCCTGAACGATGGCAAGAATCCTGATGACTACGCCCAGAACTATGGTTTGACATTGCACGCTGACGGTGGCACGCCCATCACGGTCTACAACCCCGTCACAGGTGCTATGGACTCATACACGGTAGGTGGTTTCTACGATGGTTTCATGAATGCCAAGAAGACCATGCGCTATAGCGATACCGACTGGGTCGACGAGATTGGCCGCACAGGTATCACACAGAACTACGACCTGGCACTCTCGAAGGCCAACGACAAGGGCTCGTCGCTCTTCTCTGTAGGTTACAAGAAGGCACTGGGTGTGCTGAAGCATACCGACTTCGAGAACTTCTCGGCCCGCTTTAATAGCAGCTACAAGCTGAACAGCATCGTCACCGTTGGTGAGAATGCTACGTTCTCTTATTCAAATAACGTCGACTGCGCTCCGCTGGAGAACGCTCTGAAGATTGCTCCCACGCTGCCCGTCTACGAAGAGGACGGTGTGACCTTCTCGGGTCCTGTAGGTGGTATGAGCGACCGCCAGAACCCCCTGCGCGAACTTTATCATAATAAGGACAACCGCCTGAAGAAGTGGCGCATCTTTGCCAATGCCTATGTCGACATCGCTCCTGTGAAGGGCATGCTCTTCCGTTCGAATTTCGGTATCGACTACACCAACAGCAACATCCGCTCGCTGCAGCACACCTTCGATTCTGACGTGGTACGCAACAACACCAGCGCCAGCACCCTGTCGCAGACGCACAGCACGAAATGGACCTGGTCGAACACCCTGCAATATAACTTCGATATCGTTGAGAATCACAACGTGAACGTCCTGCTCGGTGTCGAGGCCCATCAAGACAACTACGTCGACTTCTCAGGTCGTCGTACCGACTATCCGCTCGAGACCTTCGACTACATGTGGCCCAATGCCGGTACAGGCATCCAGACCGTTACTGGTGCTGGCGACTCTTACAAGCTGATGTCGTACTTCGGTAAGATTGACTACAACTGGAACGACCTGCTGCTGGCTTCGTTCACCCTGCGTTACGACGGTTCGAGCCGTTTCGGTAAGAACAACCAGTATGGTACCTTCCCCTCTGTATCGCTCGGTTATCGCCTGTCGAAGCATATCAATGCTGACTGGTTGCGCGACTGGAAGATCCGTGCCAGCTATGGTGTTACCGGTAATCAGGGCATGAACTCGAATACGGCTCACTACGGACTCTACGTGGCCAACTATGGTTCGGACCGTGAGAACTCTACCGCCTACGATGTGAACCTGCAGGGTTCAGGCACACTGCCCAGCGGTTACTACAAGCTGCAGTCGGCCAACGAGGACCTGAAGTGGGAGTCGTCGTCACAGCTGAACTTCGGTACTGACTTCTCGCTCTTCGGAGGCGACCTCTATGGTTCATACGACGTATTCTTCAAGGAGACTAAGGACATGCTCGTGCAGCCCGCCTTCCTCGGAGCCATCGGCTTTGGCGGTCAGACCTGGATTAATGGTCCGACGCTGAAGAACTGGGGTATGGAGCTCTTGCTGGGCTATCGCCACAAGACGGCTTACGGTCTGTCGTACGACATCACGGGTAATGTGGACTTCTATCGTTCGAAGGTAACCTACCTGCCCGAGAAGACGAAGAACTCATACGAGCACAACGACTACCACAACCTGTCTAAGGACGAGAAGGCCTACGGTTCACGCATCGGTTATGTGGTCGAGGGACTCTATACCTCTCGTGAGGAAGTGCTGGCCCATGGTCAGGCTGGAGCCCGCGTGGGTGGTCTGAAGTATGCCGACCTTAACGGCGACGGTAAGATCAACGAACAGGACCGCACCTGGATCTTCAATCCCGTGCCCGACTTCTCTTACGGTATCAATGTCAACCTGGGCTATAAGGACTTCGACTTCACGATGTTCTGGCAGGGTGTGGCAAATGTCGACATCATCAACGACCAGAAATTCCAGACCGACTTCTGGAGCATCACCGATGCCGGTTCGAACAAGGGTGAGCGCCTCATCGACGCTTGGACACCTGCCAACAGCGGTTCTTCGATTCCTGCCCTGACCACCTCGAACGGTGCTGACGAGGGTCGCCTGTCGTCTTACTTCGTCGAGAACGGCTCATACATCAAGATGCGCACGCTGCAGCTGGGCTATACCCTGCCCACCGCATGGGCCAAGAAGCTGTTGCTGTCGAAGGCTCGCGTCTACCTCTCTGGCGATAATCTCCTGACCATCAAGTCAAAGTCGCTGACCTGCTCTGATCCTGAGAACACTGCTTGGAACTATCCGCACACTGCCTCCTTCACCTTTGGCGTGCAACTCTCTTTCTAATGCATAATTCATAATGCATAATTCATAATTAATCTAAAATGAAACAGAACATGAAAAAGTTTATTATAAATATTAAGAATACGATGCGCAGCCAATTATGCATTATGCATTATGCATTATGCATTGCAGTAGCAGCCTTGCTGCTCACAGCCTGTAGTGTCGATGATGTGAAGCCACAAGGCACATTGGACGAAGAGACAGCATTCTCCAGTCCAGAGAAGCTTGTCACCGCTGCATACGCCAAACTGGGTGACGACTGGTACAGCTATCCGTTTAATCTCTGGCCATACGGCGACATGAGCGCTGACGACTGCCTGAAGGGCGGTTCTGGCGAGAACGATACGGGCTATCACCCCATGGAGATTTTCTCAACCCTGCAGCCCGATCGTGGCGAGTTCGACGAGTTGTGGTATCAGCTATATAGTTCCATATCGCGCTGCAATCGCGCCATAGAGTCGATTGATAAAGTCGAGGAGACACCTGCCACCCGACAGCTCAGAGCCGAGGTACGCTTCCTGCGTGGACACTTCTATTACAAGCTGCAGCAGATGTGGTACGAGGTTCCTTTCATCACCGAGGGTATGGACAATGCAGCCATCGAGGCTTGTCCGCAGAGTTCGCACAACGACCTCATGCAACTCATCATCGACGACTTCCAGTATGCCTACGAGAATCTGCCTGAGGCTGCTCCCGGTACCACAGGACGTGCCCACAAGGTGGCTGCTGCTGCCTACCTGGCCAAGTGCTACCTGAACTGGGCCTATGGCGACGGCTACGAGAGCACGACGGGCTACGCCCACGTTGACCAGACAAAGATCCAGAAGGTCATCGACTATACCGAGGTGGTGAAGAACTCACCCTATGACTATCTCGACACCTACGGACACATCTTCCTGCAGGACTATGCAAACTCTGTGGAGAGCATCTTTGCCGTGCAGCACTCCAACAAGGCTGACGACGGCACCCAGTACGGCCGCGCCAACTGGTCGAACATGCTGAATGGCGTCTGGGGCATCTGGTCGTGCGGATGGGACTTCCACAAGCCCTCACAGAACCTGGTCAATGCCTTCAAGACCCGCAACGGTCTGCCTATGGACGATTTCGACGCTGATCACAACGCCATCGTAGTGAATGGTGCCGACTCGAAGTTCAAGTACGACCCCCGTCTGTTCCACACTGTCGGTATGCCGACCTATCCTTATAAGTATGAGGAGCAGTTCACGCTGACCAAGGCCAACAGCCGTACACCGAACACCTATGGTTACTACTGCTCGATGAAGGAGATTCCCCAGCGCTCAAAGGGTGAGGACTACGACATGCCCTGGCAGGCTTTCGGACAGAACGACTACGTGCTGCGCTATACCGATGTCATGCTGATGCGTGCTGAGGCTCTGATCGAGAAGGGCGACCTGAACGGCGAGGCCCTGCAGATCATCAACGACATCCGCAGCCGTGCCAAGCGCGACATCAGCGGCACATCGCTCATCAAGTATGCCAAGGACCAGTGCGACATCGCACTCTACGGCTCGTTCGCTACGAAGGACGACGCCCGCAAGGCCCTGCGCTGGGAGCGCCGCGTAGAACTGGCTATGGAAGGTCACCGCTTCTTCGACCTGCGTCGTTGGGGCTTGCTGTCGACAACCCTGAACAAGTATTTCGAGACCGAGGTTACCGACGAGTACGACGGACAGACCTATGCCCAGTACTATCGCAACGCCTTCTTCACACCCAATAAGAACGAGTATTTCCCCATCGCATCCAATCAGATGAACTACGTGCAGGGACTCTATCACCAGAACAAGGGCTACTAAGGCGGGCTTTGTCCTAAATGAGAAATGAGAAATGAGTAATGAGTAATTAATAGTAAGAATTATGAAATCAATATATAAATATTTCTGCGGTTTCTGCGCTTTCTGCGTGACATTGACATCTTGTCAGGACCGCGATCTCCCCGGTTCGGGTCAGATGCAACTCGCAAGTCCCGATGCCTCACAGATTACGGGTGCACTCACTGGTGATAACAAATACGATTATACCCTAACGTGGCCTCAGAGCAACAATGGTGCCATCATGCAGGTTGCAGTCTATAAGAACGGTACCCAGCAGCAGGCTCTCACCCCCGTTCAGGGTAACAGCTTCACACTCCGTAATCTGGAAACCAACCAGCTCTACGAGTTCCTCTTCAAATATGCCAACGAGGAAGCCCTCTCGAATGGTGTCATGACCAGCTTCACCCGTCCGGGTGCCAGTGCTCCCAGCGATTTGAAGTTCGAGCAGATCGATATCAACGACGATCAGCACGACCTGCAGGTAACGTGGAAGGCCAGCCCCGATGCTACCTCCTACATCCTGCAAATGGTAAATGGCGATAGTACCAGAATCATTAACGAGACCGTCACCGGTACTTCTTATATGCTGAAAGACGTCCAGATGAAGGAGCGCTGGGCGGCAACCCTCATTGCGCAGAACAACGACGGCCGCGCACTGCCCATCTTAGGTTCTGCCAAGATTGGTGGCAAGATTCCTGGTTTCCTCTCTGAATATGCTACTCCCGACGAGCTCATTGCCAATGGCGACGACGACGAAGCCTCAGCATGGCTGTGGTTCCACGAGACCTATCCGAAGGGTGAGTACATCTACTTCGGCAACATCAACAAGGTCGAGGACATCGCCGACTACCGCATGCTGTTCTGGCTCCGCGACCTGGAGACGGGTAATGCCGATGACATCTGGAACTTCTCAGACGTAGCACGCAACGCTGCTCCCTGCATCGAGCAATATGTGAAGAATGGCGGCAACCTGCTGCTCTGGTCGCATGCCGTGCCTTACATCGGTGCCATCAACCGCCTGCCGACTTCGCTGCTGCGTGGCGTAGGCAATGCCTTCGGTTGCGGCGTGGGTGGTTTCAACCCCGACGTCTGGAAGATGGGTGTCTGCGTCAACACAGGCTCGTTCTCGAAGGACTTCAGCACGCATCCCATCTATGCCGGCATACCCACCGAGAAGCTGAACGACCAGTGCTTTGCTGCCATTGCCTTCAAGGGTAAGGGTTGGACCGAGGACCACAACTGCCTATTCTTCGACATTCCCGCCAAGTTGACCGGTCTGGAGAATAATACCGAGGAGTGCTACACGTCGCTGACCGAGGAGTATGGCATCTATCCGCTCGGCACATGGGACAGCCAGGTGGCATGGGTCAGCCAGCTCAACAACTGGGAGGCCAAGGGTGCCGAGAAGGCTCCCGAGGGATTCCAGGAGGTTGCCGGTACCGTACTCTGCATCGGTAATGGCGGTTGCGAGTTCTCGATGAAGAACGAGGACGGCACACCCGACAAGAGCGCCACACCGAAGAACAACTCCTGCCAGTCGAACATCCTGAAGCTGGCTAAGAACAGCGTCGATTACCTGATGTCGATTTAATGAAGTTATTGCAAGTTTATTAATAGTTAGAATAAGTTAGTTAATTAGTAAAAAACATCTTTCGTAAATAGTTTTTTACCAAGGTAGAAGATTGTTTTTACACCAATCCGCCCGAGGCCGTGAGGTCCCGGGCGGATATTATTATAAAAAAGGTTGTACATAACGGCCGCAAGGGCGTGATGCAGTGTTAAAGATTATTATAATATAGTGATTCTAAGATGATAATTATGGGAAAATAATTATCTTTGCCATGTTGGTGTGTTTATAAAATGCACCTTATTGTTATTATAGTATTATTGTAATCGTATGCGGAAAACTGTAATTATATTGCTTGTGGCGACCTTGGCTCTGCTGACTTCTTGCACGGAGAGTGACAAGGTATACAAAATAGGTGTAGCACAGTGTTCAAAGGGTCCTTGGCGCGAGAAGGTGAACAAAGAGATGCTGGCTGCCCAACATCTGTATGAGCATGATGTCAAGGTGAGCATTGCCAATTCGGTGGACGACCCAGCATTGCAAGCTCGCCAGATAGACAGTCTGGCACGGACGGGCATCGACCTGATGGTGGTAGCGCCCTACGAGGATATCCAGATTATCAACGATGCCATAGCGCGTGTACTGAAAGCAGGTATCCCTGTCATCAGCTTCGATCGCAAGACCAGTGCAGATTATACGGCTTTTATTGGTGGCAACAACGTAGAGGCAGGTTTAATTGTGGGGCAATACATCGCTTCGATAGTCAGAGGTGAGAGATCAGAGGTAAGGAATCAGAAAGCACTGGTGATGGAGATTACGGGATTGCTGAGCAGCACACCGGCTCTGGAGCGCCATCGTGGTTTTGAGGAGGCTATGAAGGCGTTGCCCGAAGTGGAGTATATTTGTCAGAAAAGTGACTGGTCGAGCGACAGTGCCTGCTATTACGCCACTCAACTGATAGACTCACTACGGCAATCAGACCCAAGACGATTGGATTACACCTTCATCTTCTGCCATAACGACGGCATGGCTACAGGTGTTTACAAGGCTGTGGTTGAGCAAGGCGTAGAGGGACGTATCAAAATTTTGGGCATCGACGGTATGCCTTACGAGGGCTTGGAATATGTAAAACTGGGTCATCAGGTGGGTACCTATTACTATCCCACGCATGGTGAAAAGATTATCCGTCTAGCTCTTGACATTCTGACAGGGAAGCCCTTTGATCGGGAGAATCCACTATTAGGCTTTGTTGTAACCCCTGACAATGTGGATCTGGTAACAACGGAGGCCATAGAGTTGATGAGCCAGAACGACCATATGGTGACGATACACGACAAGCTGGAAGCCTATTTTGGTCTTTACAATACACAGCATAAAGTCTTAATAGGCAGTTTTGTGGCTATCGTCTTGTTAGTAGTGGCATTTGCAATGATGTGGCGGGCATATGTCCAGACACGTCGTACTATTCGTCAACGCCAAACACTGAACGAGGAAGAAACGCTGTTCTATACCAATCCCGACAGCCGGACCCTGCGACAAGTTTTTGAAACGCCCAAAGAGGAAATGCCCGCTCCTCGTTCGCAAGACGCTATTTTTGCTGAAACGCTGAATGAGGCTATCCGTAAGAATATGTCGAATCCCAACTTGAAAATGGACGATTTGGGCGATGAAATGGGACTAAGTCGTGTGCAATTGTATCGAAAAGTAAAGACAATAACAGGTCTGACACCAGTAGAATTGCTTCGAAAGATTCGATTGCAGCAAGGCTACGTGCTCCTGACGACGACAAACAAAACCGTGGCTGAAATAGCCTTCGAAGTGGGATTTAATACCCCAGGATACTTCTCAAAATGCTTTAAGGAGCAGTATGGAAGACTTCCAATGGACCTAAGATTGTAGAAAAATTGTATTGAACAAAACCGACTTAATAATAAACGATTGTTTCATGAATCATTTTTATTATCTATAGAACGATAATTTTTAAGCTTTTATGGTAGGTTAGCGTACTTTTGCAACAAAAATAAGAAACAAATGTACTAACCAAAAAGTAAAAGCAAATGAAACAAGTAAAAAGATTCTTACTCAGTTTCCTAGTTCTGCTGTCGTGTACTATTATGTACGCGCAAGGCGAAATCACAGGAACAGTGAACGACGCCATGGGACCAGTCATTGGTGCTACGGTGATGGAGAAGGGCACGACCAATGGTACCGTGACCGACTTCGACGGTAACTTTACTTTGAAGGTAGAAGCCGGCAAGACGCTGGTGTTCTCCTACATCGGTTATTTGTCACAGGAACTGCCTGCCAAAGACGGTATGGAAGTGTTGTTGAAGGAAGATGCACTGATGGTCGAGGAAGTGGTGGTAACAGGTTATACCAGCCAGCGCAAGGCCGACCTGACGGGTGCCGTCTCGACGGTGAGTCCTACGGATTTGGCTAAGCAGAATGAGAATAACCCCATCAAGGCCATGCAGGGTCGCGTGCCAGGCATGAATATTTCGGCCGATGGTAATCCTTCAGGTGCCGCCACCGTCCGTATTCGTGGTATTGGAACGCTGAATGACAATGACCCGCTGTACATCATTGACGGTGTACCCACGAAGGCGGGTATGCATGAGTTGAATGGTAACGATATTGAGTCGATCCAGGTTTTGAAGGATGCCGCCTCGGCCAGTATCTATGGTTCACGTGCTGCCAATGGTGTGATTATCATTACCACCAAGAAAGGTAAGGAGGGTAAGGTTAAGGTAAACTTCGATGCCAGCGTAGCAGCCTCTTTTTATAAGAATAAGATTGAGACGATGAATGCCTCGGAATGGGGACGCGCCTACTGGCAGGCTTCCGTAAACGACGGTTTGAACCCCAACAACAACAATCTGGGTTACAACTTCGACTGGAGCTACGACAAGAACGGCAACCCCATATTGAATGGGCTTTCGATGAATATGTTCCTCGACGAGAATGCTACAGTACGTACAGGTGATACCGACTGGTTTGATGAAATTACCCGTACGGGCATCGTCCAGCAGTACAACCTGTCGGTCAGCAATGGTTCTGAGAAGGGCCACTCTTTCTTCTCGATAGGCTATTACGATAATCTCGGTACCATCAAGGACACTCAGTTCAACCGTCTGTCGGCCCGTGCCAATAGCGAGTATAAGCTGTTTGACGGCTTGGTAAGCATTGGTGAGAACTTCACCATCAACCGTACGAAGGGTACGGATGCTCCTGGCGGTATTCTGGAGAATGCCCTGGAGTTTAACCCCAACTTCCCTATCTATGCAGAGAATGGCGAGTTCGCACAGGCTTTGGGTGCTTATTCAGAGCGCGAGAACCCGCTGAGCCTTTTATATAATAATAAGGATAATGAATACACCCAGTGGCGTGCATTCGGTGACGTACACCTGAGCATTACACCGCTGAAGAACTTCACCATCCGCACCACTTTGGGTATGGATTACAGCCAGAAGCAGCAGCGTTTCTTCACCTACCCCATAGCCAATGGTAAGGTGATGCGTACCGAGTCGGCTGCTGAGAGCAAACAGGAGCACTGGATGCGCTGGATGTGGAACGCCATTGCAACCTACAATCTGGAGATTGGCAAACATCGTGCTGATGCCATGGTAGGTATGGAGATCAATCGTCAGGACTATAACTGGAATAGTTCCAAGCGTTACGAAATGGGTATTCTGAATACCGACTATATGTGGCCGTCAGCTGGTACTGGTCGTCAGTTGGCTGAGGGTTCCGGTGACGGTTTCTCACTGGTATCATTCTTCGGAAAAGTAAACTACACTTATGCCGACAAGTATCTGGCATCGCTGACCATACGTCGCGACGGTTCGAGCCGCTTTGGTCATAACAATCAGTATGGTACGTTCCCCTCGGTAAGTACTGGTTGGAGAATCAGTGAGGAGAATTTCATGAAAGACATCAAGTGGCTGGACAACCTGAAGTTCCGCTACTCTTGGGGACAGACTGGTAACCAGGAAATCTCGAACACCGCCCGTTACACCCTTTACGAGGCCGTAGTTACTACCGGTCTTTGGGGAAGTGGCCAGGCTGGTACTTCTTATGACATTGCCGGCAGCAATGGCGGTTATGCACTCAACAACGGTTATGTACGTACACAGCGTGGCAATGAGGATATCAAGTGGGAAACCACTACCCAGCATAACGTTGGTTTTGACTATGGTCTGTTGCACAACGAGATTTACGGTAGCTTCGACTGGTTCCATAAGCTGACAAGCGACATCCTATTGCCCATGGAAGGTATCGGCGCAATGGGTGAAGGTGCCATGCAGTGGATCAATGCCGGTGAGATGAAGAACATCGGTTGGGAGCTGTCGGTAGGCTATCGCCATAAGCTGGCAAACGGCCTATCGTGGGACGTGAATGGCAACATCAGCCGCTACACCAACGAGATTACCAAACTGCCTGCAACGGTGGCTGCCAACGGTAAATTCGGCGGTAACGGTGTGAAGAGCGTCATTGGTCATCCCATGGGTGCACAGGTAGGCTATATTGCCGACGGCATTTTCAAGAGTCAGGAAGAGATTGACAACCACGCCACACAGGAGGGTGCTGGCCTGGGACGTATCCGCTACAAGGATCTCAACGGAGACGGCAAGATTACTGAGGCCGACCAGGACTGGATATATGATCCGACACCCGACTTTACATGGGGTCTTAACGTCTATCTGGAGTACAAGAACTTCGACTTCACCATGTTCTGGCAGGGTGTGCAGGGAGTTGATGTCGACTGCCGCGGCTTCAAGTCGCAGACTGACTTCTGGGCTAACAACAATATCAATGTACCTTATCTGAACAAAGGTGTCCGCGTGCTCGATGCATGGAGCCCCACCAATCCTGACAGTAATATTCCCGCACTGACGACAACCGACTCGAATAACGAGGGACGAGTATCGTCATACTATATCGAAAACGGTTCGTTCATCAAGTTGCGTACTATCCAGTTAGGCTATAACGTTCCAAAGGCCTTCTCTGACAAGTTACGCATGGATCGTATCCGACTCTATGTTTCTGCCCAGAACCTGGTGACTATCAAGAGCAAAAACTTCTCAGGCGTAGACCCCGAGAATCCGGGATTTGGCTATCCTATTCCTCTGAACATGACATTCGGTCTGAACGTGAATTTCTAATTGAAAATTGAGAATTGAAAATTGAAAATTATGATTACCAAGATATATAAAACAATATGTGTCCTCATCTGTGGCATGATGTTCACAGCATGTTCTGACTTTTTAGAGGAGCAGGTGCCTCAGGCTACGCTGACTCAGGATGAAGTAAAGGATGCCAAGTATATTGACAATGTGATTATTTCTGCATATGCAGGTCTGGTGTCCATCGAAGATATGAATGCATCGTTCTCGCTGTGGAACTATGACACCCGCTCTGACGATACCTACGTGGGAGGTGCCAACGCCAGCGACGGCGGTCCGTTCCACAACTTGGAGAAGGAAGTGGGTATCAGCACTACCGACTGGCCCTTTGCCTCTATCTGGGGAAAGATGTATAACTACCTGTCACGTGTATCCCTCTCTTTGGACGTGTTGCTGACAGCTGATCAGAGTGACTCGAAGATTCAACAGCGTACGGCAGAGATGAAGTTCCTGCGTGCCTATGGACATTTCCAGTTGAAGCGCTTGTTCAAGAAGATTCCTTTTGTCAACAAGCCAAATATGCAGGAAGAAGACTATAATAATCTCTCGAACACGGAGTATACCAACGACGAAGGTTGGCAACAGATTATCAACGATTTGGAAGAGGCCTATGCCGTGCTGCCCGTAACGCAGAAGGAGAAGGGTCGTCCCACCAAGGCTGCCGCTGCTGCCTTCTTGGCTAAGGTTTATCTCTATAAGGCTTATCATCAGGACGATGTAAACAGCAATCAGGTAACCAGCATCAATGAAGACGATCTGCGGAAAGTGGTTGACTACACCAATCCCTCTATCTATACCGCAGCAGGCTTCGGACTGGAGAGCGACCTGCACAACCTGTTCCGTCCTGAGGAGCAGTACGAAAATGGTCAGGAAAGCCTCTGGGCTATCCAGTATTCCAAGAACGACGGTACGGAATATGGTAACTTGAATTTCTCATATCGTCTGATTGTTCCCTGTATTCCAAAGGTTCATGACTCTGGCTGTGACTTCTACAAGCCTTCACACAATCTGGTAAATGCCTACCGCACCAACAGCGACGGTCTGCCCATGCTCGACGACTTCGCTTCGGTTGACTACAAGGTTGGCTCGAACGAGACCGTTGATCCCCGCCTCTTCGTGACAGTAGGTGTGCCCGGTACTCCTTATATGTTCAATACCGCATACATGATGAGCGAAAGTAACACATGGAGCCGCTCTGGTGGTGATTACGGCTACTTCGTTTCGCTGAAACAGAATGTAGATCCCGATTTGTCTAACGTCTATCTCTTCAACTGCGATAACCAGTGGGCTTCGCCGATGAATCGCGTAGTGCTGCGCTATGCCGACGTACTGCTGATGCGTGCTGAGGCACAGGCTCAGCTGAACAATACCGCAGATGCCATCACACTTGTCAATCAGGTTCGCCAGCGTGCTGCCGGTATGATGACGAACAGCATCGTTTCGGGCTACCCCAATAAGTATGGTGTACGCTATGCAGTAGGTAAATACAACGGTACTTATAGCAAGGATCAGGCCATGAAGATTGTCAAGATGGAGCGTCGCCTGGAGTTGGCCATGGAGTGTGAGCGTTTCTTCGACCTCGTGCGCTGGGGTGATGCTGCCACTGTCATCAACAAGTTTTATACCGACGAGAGCGAGACGATGAACTTCCTGAAGGGTTCTTCCTTCACGGCAAACAAGAATGAGTATCTGCCTATTCCTTACGAGCAGATTGCCGCCTCTAACGGACACTATACGCAGAACTGCGGACAGTGGTAATTGCGGGCTTCGCCCTAAATAATAAATAATAAATAAAAAAGAAAAGTTATGAATACCATTATAAGAAAAGAATATAGAAGTCCGAAGGGTTTTATATTTTATATTTTATATTTTATATTTAGCATGACGCTTGTGTCATGCGCCGACGATGACCGTACGGGCAGCATCAATGTCAGCGGTGAATGTCTGGTTCAGGAGTTCGTACTTAACGGACAATACCCGGCTACCATCAACACCGAGAAACGACTCATCAAGGTGAAGGTGCCTGTAGACTACGACCAGAAGAATGACATGGAGATTACCAGCCTCACGATTTCTGCAGGTGCAAAGAGTAACTTGAAGGTCGGTGACCATATTAACCTCGTTGCAGACAAGACTTTGCACGTCACTAATGGCGACCTCGTCATGGACTACCAAGTGGCTGTTCGCAACGATGAGGCCATCATGAAACTCTTCCTTTTAGAGGGAGTGAAAGGCGCCATCAATCAGGATGACAAAACCGTAACAGTATCTGTAACTGCCAACAGCGGTATCGATCTTGCCAATGCCACTTTCGAGGTAGAGTGCAGTGAGGATGCCACATGCAGTCCTGCCAGCGGTACAAGGGGAAACTTCACAGAGCCTTTCCAGATCACCCTGACAGACAACACAGCTACGAACACTTATACCGTCTATGCCATCATGATTGACAAACCTAAGGCGCTGTTTGTGGGCGAGGCTGAGAACATCGAGATGCTTAACGATGAGGAGAAGGCTGCCGCCAAATGGCTCACAGGTAATATTACGGGTTCTGCCTACGCTTCATGGAGCGACGTGGCAAGTGGCAATGTATCGCTCGACGAGTGTAAGTTTGTATTCTTCCATCGCCATTGTCCTTCATACGGCACTTATAATGGCTTCGTAGAAGCAGAGAAGGCTGCCATGTCGGCACTGGCCAAAATGAAGGAATGCTGGAAGCGTGGCGTAGGCTTCGTTTTGGGACGCTCAGCTGTAAATTTCGCTATTGCTTTGGGTGCTATGCCGGAGGATGCCTTCCCCAACAATGTATGGGGCGGCGGAGGCGGTGAAGGCTCCGATGTAATGGGTGACGACCCCTGGCACTTCTACGCCTACGATATCACACATCCGTTGTGGAAGAATCTGAAGACTTATCCTGGTGCTCCTGAGAATGCCATTTATACGCTCGACAAGGACTACACCATCTGTAACACCACGTCGCAGTACGGATTCTGGGGCGACTACGAAGGTCGCGAGGCTGCCGTTGAGGCTAAGACCGGTGGACGTGCCCTGATTGGCGACAATAGCGTATCCGGATGGGAACTGAAGGCTGCTGACGGAGAATATGGTAAGGGTGGTGTCATCTGTTTCGGTTCAGGACTATTCGACTGGAACTCTCCTACACCTTATGTGTCGAACTATCACGATAACATGGGAACCATCATGATGAATGCCTACCACTATCTGACGGGAGAGTAAAATAATAAATTAGAAATTAGTAATTAGAAATTAGAAATTATGATTACCAAGATTAATAAAATATTCGCAGTTTGTTTCGTATGCTTCGGCATGAGTGCTGCCCTTACAGCTTGCTCAAGCGATGATGACATTATCGGCGATCCCGCCAAGGACTGGGCAGGAACCACCACAAACTTCATCCCCACCGATGAGACAGGTTTCTCTACCTATTATACACCCGCTGTCGGACGCTGCGGTGACCCCATGCCGTTCTACGACCAGAAGGCTGGCGAGTTCAAAGTGCTCTATTTGCAGGAGTATATCAACAACATGTCCTACCGTTTCCATCCCATTTGGGGCGTGTCAACCACTGACGGCTGCAACTACCAGTCATTAGGAGAAGTGCTGCCTGTAGGTGCCAACGATTACCAGCAGGATGCTGCTTTGGGTACAGGATGCTGTTACTACAACGAGAAAGACGGCCTTTATTACATCTATTATACAGGCCATAACACCAATGCCAAGTATACAGAAGCTGTGATGCGTGCAACATCTTCCGATTTCAAGACTTGGACGCGCGACGAGCTGTGGCAGCTCAACGGCCCCGACTTCGGTTACTCTGGCGTTGACTTCCGCGACCCGCAGATTTTTGTGGCCGAAGATGGCCTCTACCACATGGTCATCAGTACCCGTCCTGTCAATGGCGGTGACCCGAAGTTTGCCGAGTTCACTTCCAGCGACATGAAGACTTGGAATCACGCAGGCCATTTCAATATGATCTGGGACCGTATGCTCGAATGTCCTGACATCTTCAAGATGGGCAACTACTGGTATCTGGTTTATAGCGAGAGCTACAAGGCTTCATGGAGTCGTAAGGTGAAGTACATGATGGCCACATCGTGGGAGGCGCTGAAAGCCTGCTTCAACAATCCGGGCGCCAACTGGCCAAAGGACGGCAAAGAAGGCATTCTCGACAGCCGCGGCTTCTATGCCGGCAAGACCGCCTCGAACGGCACTGACCGCCTGATCTGGGGCTGGTGTCCGTTCCGTTCGGGTAGCAATATCCACGACATGAATATCAACGTAGGTGCTGGCGACGGCAACGAGCCTAACTGGTCGGGTGCGCTGGTGTGTCACAAAATTATCCAGCACAGCGATGGTACGCTCACTGTTGGCGAGGTTCCCGCTATGGCAGGCAAATACAATCAGGAACAGAATCTGAACGTGATGGCCTCGAATGGCTATAGCAATGGTACGCTGACGGGCGACGATGCCTACGTACTCTACAACCGCCTGGGTACTCACAACCACATCTCGCTGACCGTCAAGACTTCCAACAACTGGGATAAGTTCGGCATTTCACTCGTTCGCGGCACTGACCCAGACTACTACTACACGATGGTCTTTAATCCAGAGAACGAGAACTGGCGTAAAGTGAATTTCGAGCAGGAGGGCTACCGCATTGAAAAACAGCTTAACGAAAAAGGCGAAGAAGTGGAAGTGAAAGTCTATGGCAAGGGCTTCGTTGAAGGTATCGACAGCTATGGTTTCGACCGTCCGTCGGACAATACCTATAAGATTGACATCTATACCGACAACAGCGTCATGGTAATGTACGTTAACGACAACGTCTGCTACACCAACCGCATCTACGGTATACAGAAAAACTGCTGGAGCATCAACAACTATGGTGGCAACATCACTGTCAGCGACGTAAAAGTAAGTCAATATTAACATTAAAAGAAATACAAGTTATGAAAAAGATATTATTATTTATGTTCATGATAGCAAGTACCATTGCCTCAGCTACCGATCTGTGGGAAGGTACCCATGCAGTAAAGTGGGACAACACCTTAAATATTGAGGCCGCTAAGTTCGCAGAGGCACAGATAGGACAGAAAATCGTCATCGAGTTTACAAACGCTACGGGAGAAGTCATCGAGCTTCACAGCAACGGAGGCATGTTGCCTGGTACACGATATGCGCACTTCCTCTTTGCCGATCAAAGTTCAATGGAGGTATTCATCACTCCAGGCATGCTTGCACGTCTGAAGGAGTCTGGAATGGAAATCTGCGGCACTGGCTTTACGGCCACCAAGGTATGGTATGGCGACGGCAAGGAGAATGTCGACGACAACACCATTTGGACGGGCTTTTTCTGGATGGACGAGTGGAGCACCTTAGAGGTGGCAAAGACTTCGTTCGACGGCATCAACTGGAGCGACTACAAGGCTATCCGCTTCTATTCGGAAGCAAATCGCACCAACTACGTCATTAATGTGCTCACAAAATGGGGTGATGGTGGCAAGTTGGGCGACCAGACTACAATGACCATGACTGACGAGTATGCTGAACTCAGCCTTGAGAACATCGATATGGCTGCAAAACTGGCTGATGTCGACAGACTCATGGTTCAGTGCAACAAAGAAGGCGGCGATCCCTTCAATTTTACCGCTATTGTACTCGTCAAGAAAAACGGTACGGGCATCGGAGTAGTTGAAAGTTCAAAATTCAAAGTTGAAAGTTCTGAGCTTTATAACCTCGCTGGCCAGCTTGTACAGAATCCGGGTAAGGGACTCTACATCGTCAATGGCAAAAAGATAATAATGAAATAGTTAGTAGTTTTTGGTTCCGCCCGAGGCCGTGAGGTCCCGGGCGGATTCTTTTTAAGTTCTTCAATAAATCATACTCATCTCTCCCTAAACCACTGGGAACGCCTTTGTAGAAAGGGGGCTGAGCACGGGAGAGATGTTTTCAATCTCTCCCATATCTCTCCCGTCATCTCTCCCATCGACCCTCACGCTGCTCGAAGCGGTACCACTTTGTAATAGGCTACATGCGAATGCTCCTTGTGTTCGAAGCCAAGGGCAGAGATGGTCTTGCCCAGACGAACCCTGTTGCCAATGGTGTTCTGCAGCGTCGGATAGTCCTTCTTCATGATGTCAATCATCTGGTCGCAGTTCATGGTCTTGACCACTTCGCCTTCATGCGGCTGACGGAAACAAGCAACGAACATCTCGCCAAGGTCTTTCTTCTCCATGAAGTCCTGATTCAGTTGCTGAATACGGGCCACCTCGTCGTTGTTGAACCAGTAGGGAGCTTTCTGTTCTCGTAACTCATAAACCACTTGCGCATAAAGCTGCCCATAGTCAATGTCACCCGTATTGTCGATGAGCTGTCCATCCGGTATCAGAATGCAGATGTAACGACGCGAGCCTGTGACATCCTTCAGCGGATGACGATTGTTGGTGGTGGCTACGAACGACGCGAATCGTGGGCGATCCTCCTGAGTACGTCCAAAAATGGGGCGACCATTCACCTTGCTGACAGACAATGTCTGCTTCAGCGATGACTGCTGAGAGGGACGGATAGCCTCCAACTCGTCGAG
>JAEEGL017230303.1_pt1 | contig 23129 bp, 15 predicted proteins | sample 9134231 | NCBI WGS metagenome assembly JAEEGL01 (sample SAMN16246548, study PRJNA631951) | gut metagenome | biome: gut microbiome; feature: rumen; material: fiber-attached | host: Bos | place: Iran: Karaj | collected 2018-10
AAGCAGCTTTACCTTGCGGGATATGCAGAGCACATCGATATGCCCGTGAACTGGTGCGAGGAGCTCGGAACCGTTCTGTCCAACGACGAAGTTATAGACGGCAAGTCTGAGCGAGGCGGATATCCTGTTGTCAGGAAGAACATGAAGCAGTGGGTCATCGACCAGCCCGCATTTGCGGAGAAACTTCTCGAAGGTCTGGATGAGATCGACTGGCCGGAATCCACAAAGGATATGCAGAGACACTGGATCGGAAGATCAGAGGGCGTCGAGGTCAATTTCAAGATCGTCGGCGGCGGGGAGTTCTCTATTTTCACGACCTGTATCGAGACCATTTACGGTATCACCTTCATGGTACTTGCCCCCGACGGACAGATCGTTAAGGATCTCATGCCGAGGATCGAGAACAAGGCTGAAGTTCAGGCATATATCGATGAGACACTGAAGAAGAACGATATGGACCGCACCGAGCTCAATAAGGGCAAGAGCGGATGCGAACTTAAGGGACTTAAGGCTGTTAACCCCGTAAACGGCAAGGAGGTTGCGCTTTTCATAGGCGATTTCGTTCTTGCAAGCTACGGAACAGGTGCCGTAATGGCAGTTCCTTCCCACGATCAGAGAGACTTTGAATATGCCATTGCACATAATATCCCGATGATCCAGGTCATCGACGGAAGAGATGTTTCCGAGTGCGCATTTGAAAAGCACGACTATCTCGGAAAAGGGTGCAAGCTCATCAACTCCGAGGAGTTCACGGGACTTACCGTTGAAGAAGCCAAGGAAGCCATCACTCAAAAGCTTGAAAAGATGGGAGTTGCCAAGAGAGTTGTCAATTATCATTTCCGTGAATGGATATTTGCAAGACAGAGATATTGGGGCGAGCCCGTTCCCGTAGTTTATGAGGAAGATGGTAAGATCCACGTTCTTGATGACGAGGAGCTTCCGCTCATCCTTCCCGAGCTTGATGATTACAAGGGAAAGAACGGCAAAGCGCCTCTTGAAAATGCCACGGAGTGGAAAAAATACGACCATAACGGCATAAAAGGTACCAGAGAGACATCCACCATGCCCGGATCCGCAGGTTCGAGCTGGTATTACATGCGATATATCGATCCCGACAACGATAAGGAATTCTGCGATCCCGAGCTTCTTAAGCACTGGATGCCCGTAGACCTCTACATCGGAGGCCCCGAGCACGCGGTGGGACACCTTATGTATGCAAGGATCTGGAACCGCTTCCTTTATGACAAGGGTCTTTCTCCCGTAAAGGAGCCCTTCAAAAAGCTGGTACATCAGGGAATGATCCTTGGTTCTAACGGCATCAAGATGGGTAAGCGTTTCCCCGAGTATGTTGTTAATCCCAGTGACATCGTAAACAAATACGGTGCGGATACGCTGAGACTCTATGAAATGTTCATGGGAGCCCTTGAAGTTTCCAAGCCCTGGAGTGACGAAGGCGTTGCAGGCGCAAGACGTTTCCTTAACCGTGTATGGACATTCTTTACGGACGAGAACAACATCACCGCCGAGAATGACGGAAAGCTCAAAAAAGTATTCCACCAGACGGTGAAGAAGGTTACCGACGACTATGAGAGCCTTGGCTTCAACACAGCCATCAGCCAGCTCATGATCTTTGTAAATGCGGCCGTTAAGGAAGGCAAGTGTCCGAAGGAATATGCCGAAGGTTTCGTAAAGATGCTTTCATGCGTATGTCCGCATATCGGTGAAGAGATCTGGGAGATCTTGGGTCACAATGAATCTCTCGCAAAGGAGCCCTGGCCCGTATTCGATCCCGAAGCTGTAAAAGAGGATACCGTCGAGATCGGTGTTCAGGTAAACGGCAAGCTCCGCGGCACCGTTCAGCTCGGAGTTGACGAGGATCAGTCTTCCGCTCTTGAAAAAGCAAAGAGCATGGACAGCGTAAAGCCTTTCGTTGAAGGAAAGACGATCGTCAAAGAGATCTATGTTAAGGGAAGGATAGTCAACATCGTTGTTAAGTAGTGACCTTTTCCCTTGACAATATAAAGAAAAGCCTATATAATGCGAAATCGAAGCCTCGGTCTTACGAAGCGGGTGCTCCTGAACCGTGTCAGGTCAGGAATGAAGCAGCACTAAAGGATGCCACCCGTTTGTCGTAAGGAAACCGGGGCTTCGTTTGATGGTGCTTGTCAAGGGATACGACAAATGTTATCATTAATTCATTACAGAATCGTCAGGGAGATACAGTTATGGGTCTTACGTCAAAACTGAGAGCCGTTAAGAGAAATATAAGGAAAAGAAGGCTGGCTAAGGGAAGCGAACGCTGGGTACGCCATTACAAAAAGGTCGATGAAGAATATCAGATAAAGAGATTTGAGAGGGTAAAGGACCTTCCGATCGACAACAATCTGATCTTTTTTGAGAGCTTCGTGGGAAGAAGCGTTGCGGACAGCCCTCTTGCCATATTTAATGAGATAAAGGACGATCCGGCCTATGGGGGATATTATTTCGTGTGGTCCGTGAACGACACGGTCAAGAATGAATATTTAAAGGAAATACCCCGGGTGAGACTCGTTAAGAGACTGTCCATGGGCTATTATGAAACGATCGCCACAGCGAAATACGTTATAAACAACATAACGAACAATGTCTATGTGCACAAGAAGCCGGGACAGATATATATACAGACCTGGCACGGTACGCCTCTTAAGCGCCTGGGAATGGATATCGAGCTTGACGGGAATGCGTGGAGGAACAGAGAAGAGATACACGAGCAGTATCTTACCGAAGGAAAAACCTTTGACTATCTTATCTCGCCGTCGCCCTATACTACGGAGAAGCTGGGCTCTGCCTTCGGACTTAGCGCCGAAGACAAAGAAAAGAAGATCGTGGAACTCGGTTACCCGAGAAATGTGGATCTGTTTACCTGCACGGATGAGAAAAAGGCTGCCATAAAAGCCGAACTCGGCATTAAGGAAGGGAAGAAAGTCATCCTTTACTGCACCACATGGCGCGAGCATGTTTACAAATTCGGCGAGGGTTTCCCTTATCAGGTGGAACTGGATCTGGAAAAGCTGTACAAACGCTTCGGAGACAGTGCCTGCGTCGTTATGCGCATGCATTACAATCATAAGAAAACTCCCATTGAATTTGAAAAATACGAGGGGTTCCTCATAAACGGAACGGAAGTGGATGATATCAACAGGCTGTATGTTATAGCCGACCTTCTTGTTACCGATTATTCGAGTGTCATGTTCGATTATGCCAATTTAAGACGTCCCATGGTGTTCTATATGTATGACAGGGACAGGTACGAAAATGAGGTGCGGGGCTTCTATTTTGACGCGTCCGACCTTCCCGGACCCATCGTTACGGATCAGGAGGAACTTGAGGATGCCATCGAAGGACTTCTATCCGAAGAGTTTGTTCCCGATGAGAAATACAGGGCATTCTGCGATAAGTTTACCTGCCTTGACGACGCGGATGCCGCGAAGAGAGTCGTAAAAAAGCTCCTGCCGGAGAAGCGGGAATCCGATCCTCTTCCGGAGGAGCTTGAGAAATATTATAAGATCAAAGGTATCAAGGACGCCATCCTTCTTAAGATACGTCCGATCTTCTGATCAGACGAGGCTGTCGACCATGGTTTCAAACGCGGCGACGGCTTTACGATTGTACTCGGCATAATCGACGGTGAGGGTCTTTGTGAGCTTGCCGTCAAGGAAATCGCGGATGCCGCTTTCTATGCCGGCAGTCGAGTTGTCGACAAGTTTTCCGCCGTATTTTTCCATAAAAGCGGTGGGACCCACGATCCTTGTGGAAAAGCAGGGAACGCCCAGTATGTCCGCTTCGCACAGCACGAGCCCGAAGCCCTCATAGAAGGACGAGAGTACGAGGCAGTTGCAGCGCTTAAGAAGCGGGAACGGGTTTGAGAGATACTTTATAACGATTATCCTGTCCGCAATGGGGGAGTTAAGTGCCCTGTTGCGGACTTTTGCATAATCGGGTCCGTATGATCCGAGGATCACGAGGCGGGCGTCGGGAACGGTGCCTGCGGCTTTTTCGAAGGCTTCGATAAGTCGGAGCTGACCCTTTTCGTAAGAGAAGCGCCCGATGTTTATAAGGACTTTTTTTGTGCCGTCGAGAACGGAAAGGAGCTCTTCTTGTGTTAATGAAGACTGTGTCATCTTGTCAAACTGCAGTTCCTTTTCGGCCCATGCTTTTATCTTCTCATGATCTATTATGTTCGGGATAACGGTATAGTCTCTTTTTTTATAGCCCGAACCTTCAATGAACCGGTCCATCGGAGCACAGAGCTCATCTGTTACGGGAGAGACCGTGTCATATTCCGTATATGCACGTGAAAGGAGCTTGCGGGGAACCGCGAAGCTTTTTTTGTTCTCTCCGTTCATGTCGTTATGCACGAAGATGGCTCTCTTGCAGTCCATTATGCGGAACATTTCGATCACATCCGGATGATAGCCGAAGTACTGGATAACGGCATCGATCCTTGCCATGCCGAAGGTCTTCGGAACTTCGCGGCGTGCTATACGTTCGTAGGCGTTTTTGGCTATGCCGAAGGGAAGCCCCGGGATAAAGCGTTGAGCGGCCTTCCATAGCTTGGAGATAAGAAGTTCGCTCCATGAGCCGCCTCTGGTATTCGTTATGCCGAGAGTGGAGAAACTGTCCGGTATCTCGTCGAGGGAAGGCTCATGGTAGCCCTTGATATTATTGGTCTTGGGGCTTGCCTTGTATAAAATGAGATAATTGTGCTTTTCGGTGTCTATTGCCCGGGTCAGGTTGAGCAGGGCGGTTATGATGCCGTTACGTATGAAATTGCCGCCGTAGATAACGATGTTCTTCTTTCCGTTGTACGGTATCTGCGGATAGGAAGAGAGATCTCCGGAAATAAAGTTCTTCATGAGCTCTTCGGTCACGCCCTCCCGGTCCCAAGGACAGAATCGCTCTGTAAAGCTCTTGTCATCGTATGAGGCAGGAGATATAAGCTCTTTTGCGAGGGCGTCCACAGTCTTTACCTGCGGGAACGGAAGCTCGGATAAAGGGAAATAGAAGCCTCTGTCACGTGTATACTCTTCTTCGTCATAGGTAAAGAGGATAATGGGCCTGTGCGTTACGGCATAGTCGAACATTATGCTCGAATAGTCGGTGATAAGGCCGTCGGTCGCCTGAAGAAAGTCGTAGGAGGGAACGTCGTCCGGGAAAGTCAGGATGTGCCTGTAGCCGGTGGTGTCGAACTGTCCGCGGAGCATGGGATGAAGCTTTACATAAACGGTCACGTCATCGGGAAGCAGGTTGTCAAGCTTTTTAAAGACTTCGTTCAGATCATTTTCCTGTTCCTTTTTGTCAACATGGCCGACGATACCTCTCCATGTGGGAAGGTACGCATACACACGTTGTTCCCCCATTTTGAAACGGGCACGCATATCTTTTCTTGTGCTGTGGGAGAAAAAGACTTCGTTTCTCGGATAGCCGGTCATTGCAAGTCTTCCCGTGCCGAAGTTTTCAACCATATAGTCACGTAACATCACATCCTTCGTGTATTCGTTGGGGTACAGAAGAAGGTCTGCGGTAAGGAAATTTCGCTGGGCGTTACCTATGGCGAAACGCTCGCCTTTTATGGAGCGGCCGAGGGTCTTTAAGGGTGTTCCGTGCCAGGTGTTGAGATATAATTGCCCCGGCTTCTTTATGAACAGCGACAGAAACGTGTTGTCATTTATAAGTCTTCCGGCGGTCGCAAGTATCCTGAAATATGCGAAGGAGTCAAAGCGAACCGTTTCAATGCGTTCGGCGTTTTTAAAATCCTTGAACTGTCCGCGGATGGAGTCTGCCGTCTCTTTGCGCACGGTCACATAAAGTTTCAGAGAAGAATATTCTTCGCCTTCGCAAAGGACCCGGAGTATCTTCGCGATGTTGCCGCCGAGAGCAGTGCCGTGCTGCGATTCGAGAAGAACGATTTCGGGATCCACCGGGAGTTTGTCATACATTTTTATATAGGCTCTGTGGGAATAAAAGTCTTCTTTAAAAAAGCGTTTCGCCAGAGCTTTGATCTTTTTAAGGTTCTTGTTCATGTCTCATACCATGCTCATGTTGTAAGAGCGCTTTCCATGTTTTCAAAAGAAATGTTTACCCTGCGCCCGTTTTTAAAAACAAGGGTGGGTTTTTCGAGAGCTTTATCTTCCGGTGTTTCATAGATCGTTTCCTTTAAAGGGAAGATGTCATCCTCGGTGAAGTCTTGGCCGTCCGCACGGGTAATGACCTGTGAAAGCATCATATAGCCCTCTTTTGCGCTGTACATCTTATTGCGGTGTCCCGCTCCGTAGATGATGACGGAATCGTGAGTGTCGGGATTGGTCCCGCGGGAGATAACGGTCCCTGCTTCGTCAAAGCCGTTATATACAGTCATTGCGAGTGAAATATCACGTCCGTGTCCGTCCTTACCCTTAAGGATATAAGCAACGGCATTATCCTTTTCAAGACGTGTTGCCGAAGCGTTGACATCGGGGAAACCGTAGGATGCAAGGGTTACGATCGCAGGTTTTCTCACAAGTCTTATCCTGTCGGCGCGGAATATTCCGTAGGGAACGGTGAAGTCAGCAAGATCGATGGCATTCTGCCAGTGCATCTCGGTTTCGGGTTCGTAATCAAAGAATGCTCTTCTGTAGAATACGTCTTCCCTCACGCCGGAATAATAAACTGCATTGGCGGTTATGGGTGTCTCGAGGGTTTCGTCCTTTATGGTGTATTGCATGGGGATGATGCCCTTATTTTTGATAAAAGCGCTGTCCCACGGAAAATCCGTGTTGTAGCAGAGCTTGGCGTAATTGCATATCCCGTGAAAGTCTTTTTTGTGCTTTACTATCTTCGCGGTACGAAGTATCGTTTCGCCGTTTGCGGCATGGTTTGAGAATATGAGCCCGGGGCCCGGGAGAATATTGGTCCGAACTTCGTTTCCGGAAAGATTCGCGAAATTGTCCTTTTCGACGGATGTCCAGAAGGGATGCTCCTTGGGTAGCTCAAGGCACAGAAAGGCCTTTCCGAGCCAGAGGGGGGATTCTGCGCAGGAATAGCCCTGTACAAGAGGGGGGAACTGTCCGTAGAAGCCGAGGGAAGGAACTCCCGATGAAAGGAAGTCTTCTCTTTCAAGGAACTGGAGCAGTGCGCCCGAAGTCACTCTTCTGCATACACCGGGATCGGCAGCGGGATTGTTAAAAAAGAAGTTTGCTGCAAGAGGGCTCACTGCGGCGTTTCTGTATATGCCGCTTCTGCCCCACATGTTTACAAAACCGTTCCTGCCGAAGTAAGCGGGATAGGTCTTAACAAGCTCGTTGGATGCGTTCTCAAAGAAATTTGCTATTTCCGGCATGTTCTCATAGCCGTATTCCCTGCACCAGATGGGGGCATAAACGTTGAAAGCCCAGCAGGAATAATAATCGAAGCTCTGACCGTCTCTGAACCAGCCGTTCCCGACATAATAATTCTTTATGGCAAGAGCATGGTCAAGCATGATGTCTTCATCGATCTTGTAGCCGTGTTTGTGGAGAAAGGCAAGGTCTAACATGTTGAAAAGACGCCAGTTCTGCGGAACGGTCGGATTGTGACCGTAGTCAGTGAGAAATGCCGCAACGGCATCCTGTTCTTCCTTGGTGTAGCTGTCCCAAATCTCTTTTTCGCAGATGTTAAGGCATATTACGAGCGCGCAGGTCTCAACCGTCTGCTGGAAGCAAGCGTAGGGGTTGTTGCCGGCACTTTTTTGCATTTCGGCATAACTTCCCGCACTTTCTTTGTTGCCTGATATCACCGTCTTTAGGACGTGTTTTTTGTAATATTCCCTTAAGGAGAAGCCGTTCACGGTGTAATCGGGCTCCTCATGGATGACGGGTGCCGCTATAAAGAACGAACGGGCAAGACCTTCGAAGATTTCGGCGCGTCTTTCTCTGTCCGCCTGTTCCGGTCCCGCGTTCTTATGCGGATAAGTGATATCGAACTCGGTACGCTTTACAACGGGCGGAGCATCGATATCGGTTATCTCCGAAAAAAAGCCGCCAATAAGATATTTTGCGGCATCCAATATGCTCTCTCTCGTGAGACCCGTATAAGGGCTCAGTGTAAAGTCGGTATGTGTTTTTGCGTATTTTTGATTAAATGCCATGGCTGACCTCGATCTGCTTTTTTATAAAAATTTTAACCCGTTTTATTATTCTTTTCAAGCATAATCAATAAGGCATCGTTGAAATATGCGGGCATTATTGTTATAATATTTTAAAGTGTGCGAAAAATTACCAAAAGGAAAAAATATGGGTTATCTGGTTGATCCAAAGGAAACGATAGAAATATTAAATAAATACAGGTTTGTCTTTCAGAAGCGGTTCGGACAGAACTTTCTGATCGACGGTCATGTCCTTGATAAGATCCTGAATGCGGCGGATATAAGCAAGGACGATTTTGTTGTGGAAATAGGTCCGGGTATCGGAACCATGACGCAGTTTCTTTGCGAAAGAGCAAGAGAAGTCGTTGCGGTGGAGATCGACAAGAATCTTATCCCGATCCTTACAGAAGATACACTTAAGAACTATGACAATCTGACGGTTATAAACGAGGATGTGCTGAAAATCGATCTTAATGCGCTTGTTCGTGAAAAGAACGGCGGCAAAAAGATCAAGGTGGTGGCAAACCTCCCCTACTACATTACGACGCCCATAATCATGCAGCTTTTTGAAGAGAACATCCCCATCGAAAATATCACCGTCATGGTCCAGACCGAGGTGGCAGAGCGCATGCAGGCGGGACCCGGAACAAAAGACTACGGCGCACTGTCTCTTGCGGTGCAGTACTATGCCGAGCCCTATATTGCGGCTTACGTGCCCCAGAACTGCTTTATGCCCCGTCCGAACGTTTCCTCGGCTGTCATAAGGCTTAAGCTTCATGAGGAGAAGCCGGTTACTGTAAAGGACGAGAAGCTTATGTTCTCCCTGATCCGCGCATCCTTTAATCACAGAAGAAAAACTCTCGTGAACGGACTCAGTTCCGATCTCGGGAATATATATACCAAAGAACGCATCCTTGCCGCACTCGCAAAATGCGGTTTCAAGGAGACTGTTCGGGGAGAAGAGCTGACTCTTAAACAATTTGCCGATCTCTCGGAGGCTTTATGAAGATAATCCACACCGGAGAAGATGAAGCAAAAATATATTCCTTCGGCCTTTCCGCGGACTGCTTTTTCATAGGTGACAATGAAGCGGAAGTTAAGATAAACGACTCTGACAGGCACTTTTCTGTTGCGGGGACTGAATTCTTTGCCCGAAGAGCTGTTAAGAAACTTTCGAAAGAAGGCATTTCCGAAGTTCGTTTTATTGCGGACGGACGTTCCATGATCGCCGAGCTTATGAGGAGAAGCGGGAAGTTTACGCTTTTAAAGACGGAATACATGTTCCTGCTTAGGCCCGATCCCGACAGGAAAGCCGAAGAAGGTGCAGGTCTCCTGTTTGTCAACGGCACCGGTGATGAGGAAGATACGATCATAGTGACATCCGGGGAAAAGGATGTCTTTACGGCGAAACTTAGGCCCTACAACAACGGGATGTACATTTACGGAGTTGAGGTCAGAGAAGACTTGAGACACCGCGGCTACGGAACGAGATACATGAGAAGCCTTGCTTATGCGTTCAGGGAGACGGATCTGTATCTTCAGGTGGGAAGCCCCAACGAGATCGCATGCAGGTTGTACCGTCACGCCGGATTTGAAATCGAAACGGAAATGGTATATTATGAAATTGACGCAGGATGAAAAATACATGCGGGCAGCCATAAGGCTTGCCAAGCGCGGCGGCGGTATCGGCGAAGTCCCCATAGGCTGTGTCATAGTCTATGAGGGCAAGATAATCGGACGCGGCTATAATAAACGCAAGAAAAGAAAAACGACTCTGGCCCACGCCGAGATCGAAGCCATAGCAAAAGCGGGCAAGGTGATCGGCGACTGGCGTCTTGAAGATTGTGACATTTATATAACCCTCGAACCCTGTCAGATGTGTTCCGGAGCCATTGTCCAGGCTCGCATGAGGAGATGCATCATCGGATGCATGAATCCGAAGGCCGGATGTGCAGGTTCCGTGCTCAACATCCTTCAGAATGACTCCTTTAACCATCAGGTAGAGATCACGGCAGGCGTTCTCGAAGAAGAATGTTCGTCTCTTCTCACCGAGTTTTTCAAGGATCTGCGGGCAAGGAACGCAGAGCTTAAAAAAAGCGGTCGCGAGGAAGAAATATAGAGAACTAAGAATGGCTTTATAAAGCCGGAGGTATATATGAGCAGTTATCCCATAAAAATCGGAGAAGCCAATGCGATACCCAAGGGAACGGTGATCTTTGAGGAAAAAGACCCGTTGAACTGTATCTGCGCCGTCATAAAAGGATCGGTCACCGCACGGAACGATTTTGTCAAGGTCGATCTGCCGACAGGAACATTTATAGGAATTCCCGACAGCACGAACAAAAGATACCTCATGGACTATGTTGCGGGACCCAGCTGCATGATCTATGCATTTCCCGTCGTGGATTTTGACGGTCTCAGGAAGATGCTGTCCACCAGCAACAAGGATTATAAAGGGCTTATCGTCACTTCCCTTACCAAGCTCTACGGGGAGCTTATGAAGATAAATGAGCGGTATATTGCCCTTTCTTCCCAGATATATCCCGTACTCAAGGAAAATTACGACAGATATGTAAAGGCCTGTAAGAACGGCGGCATGGCGATCGCGGAGCTCACCGGCATAGATGAGCTTAAGGCATACAGCGACCGCGATCCGATACCGAAGAATGAAAGGGATTATTATCTTGAATTTTCCATGGTCCCGGGCAATGTCACAAAGGCATTTTTCGGCGACTCTCTGGAAATGGTGATGCGCACCGTCATCGAAACAAGTTCGGCGATACTTAAGATGCTTGATAACACCATGAACATGGGAGCCTATATATCGGAGTTCTATTCCGTCATATACAATGACGGCGACAATAACCTTTTGAGCCGTGCGGTTCATCTCGCAAGGGATCTTGAACTTGCGGGAAGACCTGACAGAACGCTTGAGGGGCTTTGCGAGACTTTGCGCGATTTCTATTTAAAGACCGAGAAGACCATCATCGACTGCATGGGTAATGCGCGTCCCGTAAATAAAGAAAGACTCCGCAACGTGATGGGATCTTTGAACAGCGGAGAAGAACCCGTCGTGAATACGGCAGCGGACAATGCGGCGGCGGATGAGGACATCTACAGATCGCTTCGAAATTCGTTAAAGACCATACTTGCCTTCGGAAAGATCCAGGAGGGCGATTGCAACGAAATAGAAGAAGACATAAACGCCTTTGTGGATCTCAAGGACAGGCTCAGCAATGAGGATAACGAGAGAAAGATAAGACGCAGACTCGCAGACAGCTTCTACAAGGTGTACAAGCAGGTGTTTTTGGAAAGTCTGGATGCGGGAAGGATACCGAGGCCCGTAGAACTTTTCCTGAACTTCGGCTTTATGGACGAAAGACTGCTCACCAAGGAGCAGGCCATTGAGCTCTGTAAGCTCAACGTACAGACGAAGCAGAATTATTTCTGCCACATGTACACCATGCCGGAATGGCTCAGGGCAGTATATGAGGGCAGGAAAGAGCCTTCCAAGAACGAATTCGATCTGGAATACAACGAATCTCTCCGCGAACTCTTAAAGACCCGTGAGATCGATGAGAAGGAAGCAAAGGCGCGTCAGGGAGACAGAGACAAGAAGCTCGATTTCGAGATATTCAATATGTTCAAATATACCGAGCGTATCGTAAACGGTTCCCTCAGCACCTTCGTGCCCGTCCTCTGCAGCGAACAGATAGCAGGCAGCTTTGTAAAATGCCTTGTGACCAAGGACAGGATGGGACAGACGGCTCAGCGCTACAGAGAGCTGGATTATTCGGCTTTTCACCGCGAACTGTTTTACGCGGACAAGAAGCTCGGCATTGAAAAAGAGACGATAATGCTCGAAGTGGGACCCGACATCATCCTTTTCCCCTGCTTCGGAGCCAACGCCACCATGTGGCAGGAGATCAGCTGCAAGCACAGAGACAGTGCGGGACGATTCCTTTTCCCCGTGCTTGCCGAAGGCTCGCTGGATGACCTGTATATACGAAATCTCGGACGTTTCCGCTGGGAACTCTGCAGAACCATGCAGGGCTCGGCTTGGAACAATATCCATTTCAAATCCCTTACCTCGGAGTATTCGGATTATATCCAGTGCTACAAGAAGAACAGGGATCTTACCGACGATAAGAAGGAGAAGATCAAGGCACAGCTCCTTAAGGGCAAGAACAACGTCAGAGAAGTGTTCGTACAGGATTACGAGCAGTGGATCAAGTTTGAATCCCAGGGCGGCATGAAGCTTAACAAGACTTCGAGAGAGATACTTGCTTGCTATTGCCCGTTTAACAGGGAGATACGCAAGAGTCTTGAGACACAGCCCGCTTTTGCGGATCCCATCGGACGCTTCAACAGAGAAACATTAAAAAAGGTCAAGGAACTTGAGTTAAGATATAAAGCCATCGAGAAGAACAAAACGGAAATACCCGAGATCATGCTCGAAACACTGAAATTCTACAAGGAGATGTAATTCAAAAGAATGACTGACCCTAATTTTGACAGATTAAAAGAGCTTGTGGCAGAAGAAAAATACGATGAAGCCGTTACGCTGCTGACCAGGATAAACGAGAAGCATGCGAAGACTTCGTCGGATTTTATCGCCCTTGCCAAGACCTACGGCAAGATCGGAGATTTCCCGAGATCCGAAAAGATGTTTAAGAAGGCTTTCAGACTCCGCCCCTCCAAACTCATGTATCATGAGATGCTGGAGGTTTGTCTGGAAACCGGACGCCTTAAGGAGGCGGATGAATATCTTAAGGAATATGCTTCGCTCCCCATGCATGATGAGTTCAGCCTTGCGGTTTATTCGTACAGGGTAGCCAAAAAGAAGGGGGCCGACCGTGCTTCTCTGATCGAAGCTCTCAAAAAGGTAAACGATGCCGAATATTCGGAAACCTGGGCATATGAGCTTGCCAAGCTTTATTACAGAGCAGGCATGGAAAAAGAGTGCAAGGCGGAGTGCGAGAAGATCATCTCCGCTTTCGAATACAGTTCCGTCGCTGCAAAGGCAAAGATGCTCCTCGCCTTTTACAACGGGGAAGTGACCGTGGAGGACATCAGGAATTCGACACCTCCCGCGCGCTTTGCAAGTGAGGAGGATAAGAATGAGCCCGATTTCCTTCCCCCGGAGTCGCCTCTTGGACTTGACAGTGTTGCACAGGGCGTGAGAGACATAATAAGCGCCGAGATGAACATTGAGCCCGAAGTTGAAGAAGAGGCTTCCGAAGAAACAGATGACAAGTCGGAAGAAGCTGTCGAAGAACAGACCGAACAGACCGAAGGGATTGATGAGGAACCGTTGGATATACTGACGGGAGCGGCTGATGAAGCGGCGGATCTGCCTGAGGAAATAATATCAGAAGAATCGGAAGAAGTAACGGAACCCGAAGGGGAAAAGGAACCCGAGATCGAGGAGATAAGCGCAGAACACGTAGACCCCGAGATCGAGGAGATAAGTGCAGAGCATTCAGATCCGGAGATCGAAGAGATAACGGCTGAGCATGCGGATCCGGAGATCGAGGAGATAACCGCGGAACATACCGATCCGGAAATCGAAGAGATCGTGGCGGAGCATTTTCCGTCTGTCAAAGAAGAAAACGAAGAAGAGCCTCCCAAATTCGGGGAAGAATGGTACGCTTCGGATCCTCGCCTTCAAAAAGGAAGTGAAGGTGTTGGCGATAAGAAAACCGAACCGGATGACGAGGAGGATATATCAAGAATAAAGCGTTCGAGGAGCGTCCTTGAAGAAGGCTTCATGAGAGAGCTTAATACGAGACGCTTTGAGCGGACCATGCCCAAATATGTTCTGTATTCACCCAAGATGAATTTCTCGAAATCCGAGATCAAGGAGGGCAAGCTTCGTTCCCTCATCCTTGAGAAGGGTGTGGATATAGAAGGTATATGCAAGAATTATTTCAGGATCGACGATCTGAGACGCCAGATACTCAAATCTCTCGAGCTTGCGGTAAACGAAAGAGACGCCCTCTGCTTCGTTGTTACCGGTGATGAGCAGACCGGCAAGAGTACCCTTGCGCTTACGATGATACATCTGATGTTTGAGATCGGCGCGGTCAAGTTTGAAAGGACTGCAAAGATCAAAGGCGAAAGGCTGAACAGGATCGATCTTGCGGAAAAGACGGAGGAGCTTAAGGACTGCAATATCCTTATCGAAAATGCCGGCGCGCTTTCCGGCAACACCCTCACGTCGCTTGTCGAGCTCTTCGGTCAGAAGAAGAACGGCGGATGTCTGATACTTGAGGACAACGTGAAGAACATAAATGCGCTGTTCAGAAAGAACGATCAATATAACGGCAAATTCAACAACAGGATACATCTTCCGAAGTACGGAACCGATGAGCTCATGGGATTTGCCTATGATGTCTTTGCGGATGCGGATTATGCGATCGAGGCGTCTGCGGCCGACAATTTCAAAAAGATGATCTCCAAGAAGACGACGGGAAACGTACCGAGACTTCCCGCTGTGCTTGAGATGGCTCAAAAAGCCGTAAAGAATGCTGATGAGCGACTTACACCCGAAATATTAAAAATGGCTGCCGAAGCAGCCATAGAAAATTATAATCTGGTAATCTTGAATGAGGATCTCAAACCTTGAAGGTGAGGGAAACGTCAGTCTTTAAGGTTTGACCGCCTACGGAGCGGACGTTCTTGGAAACGTTCAGCTTGTAGGAAGAGTCCTTTGCGTAAGCGGCAAGAGGCTCTATCTCGATCTCCTGAGTGTCACTGTTGTAGTGAATGGCAGTCTGAAGCTTGTTGCCGCTGAGATCGGTCACATTAAGATTATTATTGTTTACAGAGGCAGGATCGAGGGGCGCGGAAAATTTGATGCGCCAAACGAACTTGCCTGTTTTAAATTTCAGCTTCTGTTTTACCTTGCCTTCAACCTCTTGAGGTGTGGATTCGATATTGATAAAGTCCATAAACTGCCTCCGTCAGAATCATTTTTCGTTACTGCTCACATATATAAATATATCGACATTTTAGCACACTTTATTTATGTTGAAAAGATAAAATAAAAGTTACTGGGGCAGACCCCGCCCATTAAAAATCTCTTTACAAAAATGCGCTTTTGAATTATCATAAGATATGATGCAATTCTGTTACTATTTGAGTATACGACGCTTTTTAAAGTATACAAGGTAACAAGAAAATACTCGGGAGTTTTACACTAATGGACCAGTATGTGATTAAGGGAGGCCAGCCGCTCTGCGGTGAGGTCACAATAGGAGGAGCGAAGAATTCCGCACTGGGAATATTGGCAGCGACGACACTGACCGAAGATACCGTCACGGTCAACAACGTTCCCAACATCAAGGATATTGACTACCTTCTTCTCGCAATGGAAGAGATCGGCGCAAAAGTCGAAAGACAGGGCGCACACTCGGTAAGGATCAATGCCGGCGGTATATCCCCTCTCTCTCTTGACAACGAATTTTTAAGGAAGATCAGAGGATCGTATTATCTTATAGGCGCTCTCCTCGGACGCTTCCGCAAGGCACAGGTGGTGCTGCCCGGTGGCTGCAACATCGGTAACCGTCCCATCGACCAGCATATAAAAGGCTTTGAAAAACTTGGCGCAAGAGTCAAGATCAGTCATGGTATGGTCATGGCCGAAGCCAATGAACTCAGAGGAACGCATATCTTCCTCGACGTCGTGAGCGTAGGCGCGACGATAAACATTATGCTTGCGGCTGTTCTTGCAAAGGGACAGACCATTATAGAAAACGTAGCAAAAGAACCCCATGTCGTTGATGTGGCCAACTTCCTTAACAGCATGGGCGCAAATATAAAAGGTGCCGGCACCGATGTCATCAGGATCCGCGGTGTTGAAAAGTTACACGGCAGCACCTATTCCGTTATCCCCGACCAGATAGAAGCCGGGACCTTCATGATCGCCGCAGCCGCAACGCACGGAGATATCGTGATCGACAATGTTATTCCCAAGCATCTGGAAGCCGTTTCGGCAAAGCTTGTCGAGATGGGCGTTTCCGTAGAGGAAAAGGATGATGCGGTACGTGTGTGTGCAACCGAAAGAACCGGCAACACCCACATAAAGACAATGCCTTATCCCGGTTTTCCCACAGACCTTCAGCCTCAGATGACGATGCTCCTTGCTCTTTCTCAGGGAACAAGCGTTATCACGGAGAGTATCTTCGAAGCACGTTTCAAATATGTCGATGAACTTGTCCGCATGGGCGCATCCATTAAAGTCGACGGTAATACCGCTGTTGTTGACGGTGTTGAGTCCTTAAGCGGAGCCACGGTGTTCGCATCCGATCTTCGCGCGGGAGCTGCTCTTGTCATCGCAGGTCTCACCGCCGAAGGCGTGACCGTCGTTGAAAACATCGAATACGTTGAACGCGGTTATGAAGGCTTTGAACAGAAGCTCACCAAGCTCGGCGGAGTCATCAAAAAGATGGACAGTGAAGACGAGAAAGCCTTAAGAAAATTTAAGATGAAGATATCGTAATATATTGAACATTAATGCAAAAGCCCGACCGGAATCTCCGATCGGGCTTGTTTTGTTATTGCTTATTTTTTTATACAATACCGACAATATTTATATCCCTTGATGCCGACAGATCGATACACTGCGAATTCAGCAGGCGTATGATGGGGCGCGCGGGGGAGTGCTGGTTTACCATTACGATCTCTCCGATCTGGCCGTTGCTCAACAGAACATACTGGTTCAGATAGGTCGAAATAACATGTTCCATAAAGGTAAGTAGGAACTTGGGATCGTACTTCGAGAGTCCGTCGCTTTCAAAGATGTTCAGGACTTCAAGGGGACAGATGGGACCGCGATAGCTTCTTGCGGCTGTCATTGCATCATATACATCCGCAATGGCAACGATCTTCGCAAAGTCATTTATGTGCCCGGACATGAGTCCGTCGGGATAGCCGGATCCGTCGGAGCGCTCGTGATGCTGCAATGCGGATATGGGGATCCTGGGATCCAAACTCACATCTTTAAGCAGCGTATAGCCGGCCCTTGCATGGTTCTTGATGGTGGCAAACTCTTCAGCCGTAAGAGCACCTTTTTTCTTCAGTATCTTCTCAGGGATCGTGAGTTTACCTATATCGTGGAGGAGGCCCGACAAAATGAGCGTATCGGAATCCTTCTTGTCGAATTTCAGCCACTGAGCGAACACCGTACAGATGATCGCTACGTTCAGCCCGTGTACAAAGGTGATGTCATCGAGCTCGCGAATGCACATGAGCATATCGAACAGCTGACCGTGACTCGCTACCGTGCTGTAAACATCGGCAACATTTTTAAGAAGACCCTCGGGATCGAGACCCTTGCCTGTGGAAGCGAAGGCACGCATGCGCTCTTCCACATTTGTGAGGGATCTTGCATAGGTGCTTGAAAAACTTTTGAAATCGTCGCTTTTTTTGACGAACTCGTTGTAGCTTACAAACTGTTCCGGTTCTTTCTTAACCTTGACGGGAGCTTTGACCTCATAAGACACGGTCACTTCACGGATCGAATAAAACTTAAGGCGTGTGATGCTGTGATCGGACAGCACCGTCCCCGCGCTGAGGATGAGCTGATCCACGGCATTGTATACGTCTTCCGTAAGTATCATTCCCGGTTTGATTTTTGTGATCGAAATCTTCTCGGTTTTCAAAGGAGCCTCCCTATGGCTTTTACTGACTTTTGAAATCTCGGATCAGGTCGATTACTTGAAGAGGTACTTCTTTAAATCTTCAACCTTGTCTGTCTTCTCCCAAGGAAGATCGATATCCGTTCTTCCAAAGTGACCGTAGGAAGCCGTCTGCTTGTAGATGGGTCTTCTGAGGTCGAGCATCTTGATGATGCCTGCGGGACGGAAATCGAAATTCTCTCTCGCGATCTTTGTAAGAGCAACATCGGAAAGCTTTCCTGTTCCGAATGTATCAACCATTACAGATGTGGGCTCTGCAACACCGATGGCGTATGAGAGCTGGATCTCGCACTTGTCTGCAAGACCTGCGGCAACGATGTTCTTTGCTGCGTAACGAGCGGCATAGGATGCGGAACGGTCAACCTTCGTGCAGTCCTTTCCGGAGAATGCGCCGCCGCCGTGTCGGGCATATCCGCCGTAGGTGTCTACGATGATCTTTCTTCCGGTAAGTCCGGAGTCACCGTTGGGACCGCCCACAACGAAACGACCGGTGGGCTTTATAAAGAATTTTGTGTTTCCGTCAACAAGTGAAGGCGGAAGCACGGGATCGATAACGTACTTTGCAACGTCTGCATGGATCTGCTCCTGAGGAACTTCGGGAGCGTGCTGGGTTGATATAACGACAGCGTCGATGTGCACGGGATGACCCGCCTCGTCATATTCAACGGTAACCTGCGACTTGCCGTCCGGACGAAGATAGGGAAGAATGCCTTCCTTACGTACCTTTGTGAGCTGTCTTGTAAGTTTGTGTGCAAGTGAGATGGGATAAGGCATAAGTTCTTCGGTCTCGTTTGTTGCATAACCGAACATCATGCCCTGGTCTCCGGCACCGATGGCGGCGATCTCGTCTTCCGTCATCTTTCCGCTCTTGGCTTCGAGAGCTTTGTCAACACCCATGGCGATATCAGGGGATTGCTTGTCGAGAGCGATCATGACACCGCAGGTATTTCCGTCAAAGCCGATTTCCGAGCTGGTGTAACCTATATCGCAAACCGTCTTGCGTACTATGCTCTGATAGTCGACGTTTGCTGTGGTTGTAATCTCACCCATAACCAGAACAAAACCGGTGGAGCAGGCTGTTTCGCAAGCTACTCTCGCCATAGGGTCCTGTGCTACGATGGCGTCAAGGATGGCGTCCGAAATATTGTCGCAGACTTTGTCGGGATGGCCTTCCGTAACTGACTCGGATGTAAATAATCTTTTATCCATAGTTCTCCTTTACAAAGAAAGTGTTAATATGCTACCCTCTATAATATCTCAAATCAGGATTTTGTCAAGTTGATACTCAGAGGCACGGCAATGACTGAAAAGATGCCAAGGCACGGTTTCATGCCGATAAAAGCCGTTCCCGGATGCGCAGATATAATTCAATATACGGTCAAATGGCTATACGGTCTTCGACCGTATGGCTTTGTGTAGCACAAAGGCTCGCTCCGACAAGCATGCTTGTCGAGACGACCTTTTGTGCTACACGTACGGGTGGCTGAGCCACCCGATGCCATTTGACCTACGATGCCTGTGGCGTGAACAGTAGCATTTAACCGGTGCCATTTGACCTCACATCCCTATATCCTCTCCCCTCCCCCCCAACAAAAATTTTATCTATATATACAAAGTATTAATAAATGTGATATAATCAACAATTAAGTATTGGTAGTGACTGTATTCGGAGGAAGCATGAAGCTGCAGAAAAAAATCCTTATTTCTTTCCTGATAATGATACTGACTCCGTGCATTGCCATTGTCGGCATCGGGGTGCTTACGATGCACATCGGACTTCTCGGGTTCAGGACCGGAAAAGGCGGGACCCTCGGGATCATAACACAGCCCGTGCATGCGCTGACAGAGATGACGCAGAGCGAATATAACGAGCTCAGCACTGCGGTTCTCATGTTCCCGGAACGCTTCGAGAACGAAAGATGGGTCAATGCGATGAATAACGACCTCTCCGAGAAGTTCTCTTATCTTGTGGTTGAAAAGGACGACAGTGAGATGTTCGTCGGGAACACGGAGGCTTTCGATGAGGTTCGGGAATCCGTTCTGACTGCCATTGCGGCCGGGGGGAATTCCTTTGACGGCGCGGTATATGTGAACGGCAAGAAACCTGTTCTCGTGAAGCACGGTGTCATTCTTTTCAAGGATGGAACCGACGGTTATTTCCTCATAGTTACAGAAGCATCCGCTCTTTTCTACAGGATGAACCATTCATTCATGGTGGGTGTGATAATTGCCGGCTTTGTCATTGCGTTTATTGCGATCGTGCTGCTTGCCTGGATCAATGACAGCGTGATACGTCCGCTTGAAACGCTGAGGCTTGCCACCAGAAGGATCGGAGAAGGAAATCTTAACTTCAGCGTGCGCCGTGATGTAAACGATGAGATCGGGCAGCTCTGCAACGATTTTGAGGAAATGAGGGTACACCTTAAGACCCAGATCGACCAGAAGGAGCAGTACGAGCAGGATGTAAGGGAAATGATAAGTAACGTTTCCCACGACTTAAAGACACCTCTTACGGCCATCAAAGGCTACGCGGAAGGCATGCTCGACGGAGTGGCCGATACAAAGGAAAAGCAGCAGAAATACCTTAAAACGATCATGGTCAAGGCCACCGATATGACGATGCTGGTAGATGAGCTCTCCTTCTATGCAAAGCTTGACAATAACAAGCTCCCCTATAACTTTGAGAAGGTTAAGGCAGTAAGTTATTTCAAGGATTGCGTGGATGAATACGCAATGGAGCTTGAAATGAAGGATTTCAGCGTGAACTTTGTTTCGGAGATCGCGCCGGAAACGATAGCGGTGGTGGACTGCGAGCAGATGAGAAGAGTCATGAACAATCTCATCGGAAATGCGGTAAAATACAGGAACGAAGAGATACACGGAGAGATATGCGTAAAGCTTACCGATTCCGGAGACTCGGTGAGGATATCCGTTATAGACAACGGAATAGGCATATCGAAAGAGGCTCAGCCGCATATATTTGAGCGGTTCTACAGAGCCGACAGATCAAGAACATCAGGTCGGGCGGGCACAGGTATCGGTCTGGCCATTGTTGATAAGATAGTAAAAGAACACAAAGGCAGGGTTTTTGTAAAAAGTGAATTGGGCAAGGGAACGACGGTCTCGTTCACAGTAAAGAAAGGAGCACAGAACACTAATGGCAGCTAAAATTTTGATCGTTGAAGACGATGCATCCATCGCAGAACTTGAAAAAGATTATCTCGAACTGAACGGCTACGGAGTCGATGTCGATGCGGACGGAAGAAGCGGACTTAAGGACGCTCTTGAGAAAGATTACGACCTTCTGATACTGGATATAATGCTCCCCGGCGAGGACGGCTTCGAGATCTGCAAGCAGGTGCGCGAGAAGAAGAATGTTCCCATTATCATGGTATCCGCTAAGAAAGAAGATATAGACAAGATCAAGGGTCTCGGCTTCGGCGCCGATGACTATATGACCAAGCCTTTCAGCCCCAACGAGCTCGTTGCCCGGGTAAAGGCACATATCGCACGTTTTGAGAGACTTTCCGGTGAAGGCGGAAGAGCGGGTGAGATCATTGAGATCCGCGGACTCAAGATAGACAAGGCTTCCCGCAGAGTATTCATTAACGGCGAAGAGAAGAATCTCACGAAGAAGGAATTTGACCTTCTCACATTCCTTGCCGAGCATCCCGACAGAGTGTTCGAAAAGGAAGAACTCTTTAACCGCATATGGGAGATGGAATCCTACAGCGACGGCGATATCGCTACGGTTACGGTTCACATCAAGAAGATAAGAGAAAAGATCGAAGAGGATGCTACCAACCCTCAGTACATCGAAACCATCTGGGGTAAGGGCTACAGGTTCAAAGTATGATATCAGAGGCTATGGCGGGGCTCGGCAGGAAGCGCTCGACTATAAGAGAGATATTTGAATATGGTAATGAAAGGGCAAAGCTTGTCGGACGGGAGAACATTTTTGATTTTTCTCTCGGGAACCCCAGCGTTGCTCCGCCTGATTGCGTAACGGACGAGATCAACGGTTTCGTTGCCGGAGAGAAGCCCGAAGTGCTTCACGGCTACACATCGGCCGTGGGACTCGAATGGGTGAGACAGGCAATGGCAGACAGCCTTAATTCGCGCTACGGCACGGCTTTAAGAAAAGAAAAATTCTACAGGACCGTGGGGGCGGCGGCTTCGATCTGTATCACCCTTAAAGCGCTTTCGTGCCCGGGAGACGAGTTCATCGTTCCCGCGCCGTATTTTCCGGAGTATCTGTGCTGGATCGAGAACACTGCAAATGCAAAGTGTGTGCTGATCCCGGCGGATCCCGACGATTTCCAGATAAACTTTGCCGAGACAGAAAAGAGGATCACGGCAAATACAAAGGCTGTCATAATAAACAGCCCCAACAATCCGAGCGGAGCGGTATATTCCGAAGAGACCATCGTTAAGCTTTCGGAACTTTTAAATAAAGCTTCAAAAAAGTACGGTCATCCGATCTACCTTATTTCGGACGAACCCTACAGAGAGATCGTTTTTGACGGCTTTGACCGTCCTTTTGTGACAAAGTATTACAGGAATACCATCGTATGCTATTCCTTCTCCAAATCCCTTTCTCTTCCGGGAGAAAGGATAGGTTATGTACTCGTGCCCGATGAGGTCACGGATCATGATGATGTATTTGCGGCTGTCTGCGGCGCGGGAAGGATACTGGGCTACGTCAATGCGCCGAGTCTTTTCCAGCGGGTTGCGGGGAAATGTGCCGATAAGACGGCCGATATATCGATATACAATAAGAACAGGGATATCCTGTACGAAGGGCTGACCGCCGCCGGATATTCCTGTGTTAAGCCCCGAGGTGCGTTCTATATGTTTCCGAGAGCGCTCGAAGCGGATGAATACGCCTTTTGCGAAAAAGCAAAGAAATACGATCTTCTTCTGGTCCCCGGAACCGATTTCGGATGCCCCGGACATGTGCGCATAGCGTATTGCGTGCCCACAGAGAAGATAGAGAGGGCGCTTCCTTTATTTGAAAAGCTTGCCGTCGAGTACGGCGTTAAATAGAAAGGGATATATTTATGGATTTAAAGATTACGAACGTTCGCGATATATTTCGCGAGAAAGAAAAGTACCTCGGTAAAGAAGTTACCGTGGGCGGATGGGTCAGGAGCATCAGAGATTCGAAGAATTTCGGTTTCATCGTTCTGAATGACGGAACATTTTTCGAGCCTCTTCAGATAGTTTATCATGATACACTTTCCAATTTTGAGAATATTTCCAAGCTTAACGTAGGTGCTGCGGTCATC
>JAEEGL010163400.1_pt1 | contig 23128 bp, 19 predicted proteins | sample 9134231 | NCBI WGS metagenome assembly JAEEGL01 (sample SAMN16246548, study PRJNA631951) | gut metagenome | biome: gut microbiome; feature: rumen; material: fiber-attached | host: Bos | place: Iran: Karaj | collected 2018-10
AACCTCCATCTCCACAATAGTAAATCCTTTTTCTTTAGCCACATTGAGAAGAATCTCCTTTAATCTCTTTTCAATGACTGAATCTAGAACCTTTCTCCTATATTTAACAGACCATACAATATGGTAATTAACATTGTATACGCAGCTGCGTGCATGTATTAAATTTGTTTTACTCATACTACATATAGTATAGCACAAAATACAAAAAAATCAATATTGGAGCCATTTTTTGATAAACAAATAGTTTGAGAAAAATCATAAAAAATAGTGAATAATCAACCAAAAATTCACTATTTTTTCTCAAAAAAGCTTTCATCTCGAAGATTGAATGACCAAGGATTCATGCTTTAATATTCTAGAAATTGTATTACTTATTTAGTTTGATTTTGAATAGCTAATTATGATATAATTAGTTGATTTTTTATTAAGGAGATAAAGATATGCAAAATTTATCAGAACAAGAAATTGTAAGAAGAAACAAACTTGAAAAATATGAAGAATTAGGAATCGATCCATTCGGACAAAGATTCGATTACAAATATCATAGCGTTGACGTTAAGGATATTGCAAATAAAGAAGTTGAAAAATTTAAGGAAGAAAACAAGGATTTACCTGAGGAAGAATTAAAGGAAAAGCTACACGCATATATTGAAAATAAAGAAATCAATGTATCAGTTGCTGGACGTATTATGTTCATCCGTAAGATGGGTAAGGCTTCATTCTTCTCTATCCAAGATAAGATGGGTAAAATTCAAATCTATATCAGAAAAGATGTAGTTGGTGATAGCATGTATGATTTATTCAAACTAGCTGATATCGGTGATATCGTTGGTATTGAAGGAATCGTTATGTTAACTCAAACAGGCGAAATCACAATTAGATGCTCTAAATATACACATTTAGTTAAGGCACTTCGTCCACTTCCTGAAAAGTTCCATGGTTTACAAGATGTTGAAGAAAGATATCGTAGAAGATATCTAGACTTAATTATGAATGAGGATGCAAAGAGAGTTGCAATCCAAAGACCAAGAATCATTAGAGCAATGCAAGAGTATTTCGATAACGAAGGATTTATCGAGGTTGAAACTCCAGTATTACAAAATATTCAAGGTGGTGCGACTGCTCGTCCATTCATCACTCATCATAACGCATTAGATAGTAACTTCTACTTACGTATCGCTACAGAGCTTCATTTAAAGAGACTTCTAGTTGGTGGACTTGAAAGAGTATATGAAATCGGTAGAATCTTCAGAAATGAAGGTATGGATAAGACTCATAACCCTGAGTTTACAACAGTTGAATTATATCAAGCATTTGGCGACTTAGAGTCAATGATGGATTTAAATGAAGGTGTAATTAGATACGCTGCTAAAAAGGTAATTGGTAAGGAAGTATTCAAAAATCCATTTACTTCTATTGAAAACCCAGAAGATATGACTATTGAAAATGGTGGATTAATTGATATATCTAAGCCATTTAGAAGAGTTACAATGTGTGAATTAATTAAGGATGCTACAGGAGTTGACTTTAAGGCTAACAATTATACTCTTGATGAAGCAATTAAGCTTGCTAAGGAGCACAATGTACCAGTTGAGCCACACTTCACTGTAGGTCATGTTATTAACGCATTCTTCGAGGAATTCTGTGAAGAAAAGCTAATTCAACCAACATTCCTAATGGGTCACCCAATTGAAATATCACCACTTACAAAAAAGGATCCTAAGGACCCTAGATTTGTTCAAAGATTTGAGTTATTCATTGGCGGAAAGGAATTCTCTAATGCTTATACAGAATTAAATGACCCAATTGATCAAAGAGAAAGATTTGTTGAACAATTAAAGGAAAAGGAAAAAGGTAACGCTGAGGCAAACGAAATGGATACTGATTTCGTTGAAGCTCTAGAATATGGTATGCCTCCTGCTGGTGGTATCGGTATTGGTATTGATAGATTAATTATTTTCTTAACTGAATCTACTACTATCAGAGATGTTATCCTATTTCCTCAAATGAAGACTAGATAATATGCAAACAATGGATATATTTGAGGACTATGATTCATTTAGACGTGAATACTTTGAATTAATTAAAAAGCTTGTTGAAAAGAAATCAAAGACAATTCAAAGATTCGCGCCAGTATTCTTAGTCGTAAATTATTTATATGAAAAGAATCAAAAGAAAAAGCTTACTGAGGATGAATATGTATTCTTCTCTACAGGCTTCGATTATATCTTTGATGAATTTCATATGATTAATACCTTATACGAATTAAAATTCAATAAGGATATAGATGAGCTTGAAAAATATTCTCAAACTATTAATCTTCTTCTTTATATCAATGAATTCCAAAGCGAAGCTAAAAGCTATGATTTTATTTCAAGTGATGATTTGACTGAGCTTAACAATTTAGAAAATAAAATCAACGAATATATTGATAATAAGAAAAACGCACCTGACGAATATTTTGTTATGCTAAATGAAATAGTTGATAACATTTTCTCTAAAAATGATGTCGAGCTTCATACTATAGATGAAATCTTCTATGAGATTGCAGTTGAATATGGAATCTATGAGGATGATGATTTTAATCTATATAATAAGGTATTAAATGATAAACTAAATCAAAAAAATAAAGAGAGTAGATAATTCTACTCTCCTTTTTTTAAAATCATGAAATTTGATTCTGGCCTAATTGATCTAATAATTATTATCTCATTATTATTTTTTGATATCATGAAATTTTAAGCTGATATCAAGTGACTTTACTGAGTGTGTTAGTGCACCAACTGAAATGAAATCAACACCTAAAGCTGATACTTCTTTAATACGCTCAAGTGTCATATTTCCTGATGCCTCTAATTGTTTCTTGTGATTATTTAAGCCAACACATATTTTCATTAGGTTATTATCCATATTATCAAGCATGATAATATCACATTCAGTATTTAAGGCTTCCTTAAATTGATCTAATGTTTCAACCTCAACCTCAATCTTTACATTAACTCTTGGTTTAATGGTGCTTACAGCCTTAGTAATACTTCCGGCTGCGTCAATATGATTATCCTTAATCATAACCATATCAGATAAAGAATATCTATGGTTTACACCACCACCGTGCTTAACGGCAAGCTTTTCTAGATACCTTAAATTTGGAGTTGTCTTTCTTGTGTCTAAAATCTTACAATCTCCAACTAATTCATCAACATAGCGTCTTGTAGTAGTTGCGATACCTGACATTCTTTGCATTAGGTTAAGAGATACTCTTTCACCCTTTAGAATAGTTCTTGTATCACCCTTGATTGTTGCGATAACATCATAAGGCTTAACCTTTTGTCCATCAATAACATTAAATTCAATTTCAAATTTACCACCAATTATTTCAAATACACGCTTTACTACCTCGCAGCCTGAAATAATACCCTCTTCTTTAGCGATAAATTTCGCAGTTGATTGATGATTTAAAGGAATTAAATTATCAGTAGTGATATCGCCAGTTGGCATATCTTCCTTTAATGCATCCTTAATAATCTTATCAACTATAGCTAAATCCATATTATAGTTGATTCTAAAGTGACAACCAATTGAATCCTTTCTTCTAATAGCTGCGTTTACTATTAATAGTGCACAAGTAAGCATATTTAATGTTTCATAATAATATCTACTCATTACACTTATCTTTAGTAAGTTCTTATAATGCTTTTCTAGAATATTCTTAGCTATTTCTAAGCCTTCAGTTGTTCTAACAATGGATACATACTTATCCATTATTTCTCTTATTTCAACTCTAATTGATTTGAAGTTATATTTAACGAATTTTAAATTTAATTTAATATCCTCAATATCTTTTTTGCCCTTAACTAAAGCTTTCTCAGAATTAATTTCATCTGCGACTCTCTTACCAAATACTATACACTCTAAAAGTGAGTTAGATGCAAGTCTATTCGCACCGTGTACACCAGTATTAGCACATTCTCCTACTGCGTATACATTCTTTAGGGTAGTATGACCAAATGTGTCTGTGTTAATACCACCACAAAGGAAATGCTCAATTGGGGCAACAGGAATTAAATCCTTACTCATATCAACACCAATTGATAAGCACTTCTCATAAATAGTTGGGAATCTCTTCATTAAGAATTCTTTATCCTTATGAGTAATATCTAGGTATACATGGTCACTCCATGTATCAAACATTTCTCTATAAATACTTTGGCTTACGACATCACGTGGGGCAAGCTCCATTCTTTCCTTATCGTACTTAGCCATGAAGCGTTCGCCTTCAATATTTTTAAGGATGGCGCCTTCTCCTCTTACGGCCTCACTAATTAAGAATCTTTGACCTTGCTTATCCTCTTCATATAAACCTGTTGGGTGGAATTGAACAAATTCCATATTCTTAATTTCAATTCCAGCTCTATAGGCAAGTGCTATACCATCGCCACAGGCAAACTTTTCATTAGTAGAATTCTTATAAATTCCACCAACTCCTCCTGTTGCGATAACTATTCTATTTGAATAAATAATAATAGGTTCGTTTTGTTGATTGATAGAAACTAAACCGATAGCCTTATTGTTATGCTTTAGAATTTCAAAAGCCATTTCCTCTTCAAAAACATCAATGTTTTCTCTTTTGGCTAATGTTTCTCTTAAATCAGCCATAACTCGAGCACCTGTTGCGTCTCCACCAGCATGTAGAATTCTTCTACTTCTATGGCCACCCTCTAAGGTTTTAATTAATGTACCGTCGCTATCTTTATCAAAGTTAACGCCAATACTCATTAAATTCTTAATGTTTTTTCCGGCCTCATTAACAAGGATTCTTGTTGCCTCCTCATTATTTAAATATGAGCCTGCTCTTAAAGTATCCTGATAATGCTCTTCTATCTTATTTTCATCAAATTCAACCTCGGCTGCGATTCCACCTTGAGCTAAATTTGAAGAACCCTTTTCAATTTTATCCTTAACTAATATTAATACCTTTAAATCACTATCAATATTTAAAGCTGTATAAATACCAGCAAGTCCACCACCTAATATTACTACATCATATTCGTATTTTTTCATAATATCACCTAGCTTAATTCAAGCATTCTATCTAAGCAACGCTTAGCATTTACTCTAATTTCCTCATCTAATGTTATTTCATTAGTTTCATCTTTTAAACAGTTATATAAATCCTTAAGTGTAGTCATCTTCATTTGACCACAAATTAATGTTTTAGAAAGTGGGATAAAATTCTTATCTGGACATCTCTTTTTCATTTCATAGATAACGCCCATCTCAGTACCGATTATAAAATCCTTTTTATCGCTTTTTTCTACATATTCAACTAATTGCTTTGTCGAACCTACATAATCTGCCATCTGAAGTACATCAAGCTTACATTCAGGGTGCGCAATAAATAAGCTATTAGGATACTTTTCCTTCATTCTTTCTACCATTGAGGTATCAAGATTATGATGGATTCTACAAAATCCTGGCCATACATCAAAGTTATAGCCCTTTAGCTTCATTGCATATTTTCCTAAATTTTGATCAGGACAATATAGTAGCTTCTTATTATCCTTTGCATAATGATCAATTATCTTAAGTGCATTTGATGATGTAACACAAATATCAGAAAGTGCCTTAACCTTCGCTGTTGAATTTACATATACCATTATGATTGTATCTGGATTCTTCTTTTTATATTCAGATAACCTAACCTCATCAATCATATCAGCCATAATACAGCCTGCCTTCATATTAGGAAGTAACACCTTTTTATCTGGTGATAAAATCTTAGCTGTTTCAGCCATAAAATGTACTCCACAAAATACAATAATTTTAGCATCAGTCTTAGCTGCGATTTGTGATAATGCTAATGAATCACCAACATAATCAGCTATAGCCTGTATTTCATCATTTTGATAGTAATGAGCTAATATTACTGCATTCTTTTCTTTCTTCCATCTTCTAATATCTTCATACATTTCTTCTTTATTCATTATATTTCACCTCTATATTTATAAAGTGTTGCTGGTCTATGACCACCATCTGATCTTTTTTCATCTATCATAATAACCTTATCCTTAATATCTCTTCTAAATACTGGATCTAAAAGCTTTTTATCTAATATTGCCTCATATACAAGCTGTAAATCCTTTAGTGTGAATTTTTTAGGCATCATATGGAATACTAAATCTGTATATCCTATTTTATTTTGAAGTCTTCTAATTGAAGTTACTATTAATAGTAAATGATCAAATGCTAAATTATTATTTTCTACTTCCTTATATTTAATATTACCAAATTTATCAATAATCTTTAATACTTTTGCATCAAAAGATTCATTATCAGATTCAAAGCTAATAGTAATAAGATTATTTTCTTCCTTTAAATTAATTCTAAAGAAAACTGCATTATCTCTTAATTTAGTAGATATTTCATTCATATCTACAAGTCCTAGATAGCATGATGATAGAACTCTCGCTCTAATATCTCTATCTACATCACTAAATGTGTATAATTGCTCTAAATAGATATCTTCTAGATTAGTTTCAGATAATAATACTCTTTTAGCACAATCCTCTAATCTTTCATCAAGTGATAAGAAACCACCAGGTAGACACCACTTATTCTTAAATGGTGGAGTTTGTCTTTTTACAAGTAGAATACTTATTGCCTTTTTATCGACATGACGATAATTTGACTTATCAATACTTGATATACCAAATAGAGTAATATCAGTTGTAATACTCATCTTTTCATAGGAATCACTATTATATTTAAGTAGGAATTCCTCATCTGTTAAATCAGAATCAACTGGCATTTCCTTATAATTCTTATGATAGAATCCCTTTTCTATAATATAGTTATAAACATTCTTATCTAAATATTTAGATGCCTCACTATCCTTATCATCTAAGAATAGCTCTCTTATTTTAGATGATGATGTTGAATCTAAATCTAAATCGATAACCTCAAAATCTCCATCATATTTACTATATGTATTAATTTCCTCATCAATATTTATATCCTTTCTTCTTATTACAAGAAGGTTATATTGATTTAGAATATATTCATATCTTTTCCAGGTATTGAATGATTTTAAATTATCTCCACCTAAAATAAAATATAATTTATCCCCCTTGTACATCTTTTGTAAATAATCTAGAGTTCTATATGTACATATTAAGTTATTCTTAAATTCATAATCAGATATTATGATGCTTGGATTATCATCAAACATAATCTCAAGCATTTTTAATCTTTCTTCGCCCTTTAATAAATTACTTTTATTATAGAAGTTACCTGTTGGAACTATTACTATTCTATCAAAGTACTTCTTTTCTAAAAGCTTCAATATTAAATCCTTATGCATTAAATGACAAGGATTAAATGAGCCTCCATAAACACCTATTTTCATATTTCCTCAAGCTCCTTTAAAAATAAGCTATTATAGGTGTCACTTGATAATCTTAAATCTCCTCTTGGAGATAAAGATACACTACCTACCTTTATTCCATCAGGAATACAATTTCTCTTAAATTGTTGTGAGAAGAATCTTCTTACGAATACTCTTAATGTATTTTTGATCTCTTCTTCCTTAAAATCATCCTTAAATGTTTCCTTTGCTAGGAAATATACCTTTTTAATTGATGCGCCATAGCGTAGGAAATGATATAAGAAAAAGTCATGTAAAATATATGGTCCAACTGACTTTTCTGTTGCTTGCTTAATATTACCATCATCATCAAGTGGTAATAATTCTGGAGAAATTGGAGTATTTAGAATATCAATTAAAGTTTCCTTAATTAATCCTTCCTCTTGATCCTTGATAAATGCAATTAGTGTTGTAACTAGAGTTTTTGGAATAGATGCGTTAACACCATAATTAGACATATGATCTCCATTATATGTTGCCCATCCTAAAGCAAGCTCACTCATATCACCAGTTCCAACTACGATTCCATTTTCCTTATTTGCTATATCAAATAGAATTTGTGTTCTTTCTCTTGCTTGAGTATTTTCATATGTAATACCTAATAGCTTTGGATCATAATCAATATCCTTAAAATGAACCTCACAAGCATCCTTTATAGATATTTCCTTAAATGTAGCACCATATGCTAGTATTAAATTCTTAGAATTATTATATGTTCTATTTGAAGTACCAAAGCCTGGCATAGTCACCGCAATAACATTCTTTGGATCTAAATTTAATACCTTACACACATTCATACATACTAAGAATGCTAGTGTTGAATCTGCACCACCAGAAATACCAATAACCATCTTAGAATTACCTAAATGCTTAACTCTTTTAGCAAGAGCCATTGTTTGAATAGTAAATATTTCATTTAAGCCTTCATTTGTATGTGCTAAGAATGGCTTCTTATCAAATTTCTTTTCTAAAATATTATTCCTTTTAATTAAAGAGAATGATGTTTCAAATACTTCATTTTCAATATCCATCATCTCATAAGTTCTTTCCTTTATTCTATCGTTATTGATTCTAAAAATATCAATATCCTGATAGATAATAGATGATTCAAATTTAAATCTTTCGTTTTCCTTAGTTTCACCTGATGGTTCAGCGATTATTGCATGACCTGAGAAAATAATATCAGATGTAGATTCCCATACACCACTTGATGCGTATACATAAGCTGAAATAGTTTTTCCTGCTTGAACTCTAACTAAATTTTTTCTATATCCAACCTTACCAACAGTTTCATTACTGCTTGATAAATTAAATATTAAATTAGCACCTTTAAGTGTAGTGAAATTAGATGGACTATTTGCCATCCATAAATCCTCACAAATATCTACTGCGTATGTAAGATTAAAATTATCACACTTATATAAAAGCATATTAGATATAATAATATTCTCACCTAATAAATTAATCTTATTCTTCTTTAAAAGAGATGCACTATTAAAATATCTAGCCTCATAAAATTCACTATAATTAGGTATATATGTTTTAGGTGTTATACCAATTATATGACCATTATAAAAGCTTACTGCACAGTTATATAAGGAATTATCAACTCTAATAGGAGCGCCTACTATAAATACCAGTGGTAAAGTTTTACTAAATTCCTTTAATTCTGCTAGTCCCTTTATGCACTCATTATATATATCATCATTTAAAAACATATCTTGAGTTGTATATCCAACTATAGAAAGCTCAGGAGTTACAGCAATTTCAATTCCCATGTCATTTGCCTTAGTTAATAATTCCTTCAATTTATTAACATTGTAATTGACATCTAGTAAGTGAATTTCATTAACAATCGCACCAACTCTTACAAATCCATATTCTTTTAGCATAATACATATACCTCGTTTCCATTTGATTTTATTATAATTAATATAATAAGTCAATCTTTTTATCAATTTGATAATATCAAAAGCGTAAAAAGAAAAAGCATGCCGAAGCATACTTGAATTCTTTATTTTATTACATTATTAAGCTTTCACACTTTGATATTAATTGTCTAAAATCATAATCATCTATTCTTACTGCATAAAGCTTCTTGAAGCCTTGCTTAATCACATTTCCACTTGAAATGATAGGATAAATGTTTTCAGAATAATACTTCATTAATTGATTCTTCTTACCGTTTGGCATAGTATAGTCGTTTAGTGAATCAACGTAAACAGCTAACTTATCCCAATCTTTAACATTCATTGTCTTATACTGATCCATCGTTCCCTTTTCATCAAGAGTGATCATTTGCTTTAAACCTTGTAATAAACTAGAAATCATATGATTGTAATAATTATCTTGCATGTTACGCCCTCCACAAAAAATACAATTTCAATTCTACACGATAAAAATTAATATTCAATGTGATAACGTTTACTTAAATTATTTTTTTGCTTTTATTTGACACATATCATATCTATCTGTTTCACCAATTAGATTATAAAATGACATAGCCTCATCATAATCTCCTCTTAGCTCGTATAAATATGCATCCTTGGCAATTCCATCATGGTCAGATTTTTGTATTCTTTGGAAGCGTACTAAATCAAATCTACCATAACGAAGTAGTGTTCTTTCTAAGCCTGTGAAATATAAATCTCTATATTCCTTGTCATCCTCTTCTAAATCAATGCTATCAACTACTGCTCTTAGGATTCTTTTATCCTCTTTATCAACAGACTTGTAGCCTAATTCATCCATTAGATTTTTATATACACATTCAAATTGATATCTTTCCTTTTTGAACTTGAGTTCATCATCTGGAGCCATCATATTGAACGCTTCTATATCCATTTGATAACAAAGCTCAATTGATTCTTTACTCTGAGTACGTACACCCAGTACCTTTAGCATCTCCTCAATACTCACTATAACACCCTCTCCCAAAGACAGCATAATTGTATCACGAATAAAATTTCAAATAAAGATAATAATTAATAATTATAAGCAACTACTATAATTTGTAACCGAATTTTTTGAAAAACTCCTCTTTAAAATCTAATAGTCTATCCTCACAGATAGCTTTTCTTATATTATGCATTAGATTTTTTAAGAAATATAAATTATGGTAGGTGATTAATCTCATACCTAAAATCTCATCACTTTTTACTAAATGATTTATATATCCCATCTTATATGTTTTACATACATAACAATCACACTCAGGATCAAGTGGTGTTTGAGATAATTTATATTCTAGGTTCTTAACTTGAATTTTACCATATGATGTAAAAGCTGTACCGTGACGTGCATTTCTTGAAGGTAAAACACAATCGAACATATCGATTCCATTTATTGAGCCAACTATTAAATCATCAGGTGAGCCAACTCCCATTAAGTATCTTGGTTTATCCTCTGGCATAATAGTCTTTAAATATTCAAGCATTTCATACATCTCAGTTTTTGATTCACCAACAGAAAGTCCACCAATTGAATATCCTGGGAAATCAATTTCTTGTAATTTTTCAAGGCAGTATTTTCTAATTTCCTTGTTTCCTCCACCTTGAACAATTCCAAATAAAGCTTGAGTATCTGGATTCTTATGTGCATCTTTTCCTCTTTTTGCCCATCTAATAGTTCTATTAACTGATTCAAGCATATATTCCTTTGAAGAATTAAATGGAGGACATTCATCAAATGACATAATAATATCAGCGCCTAAATTATTTTGTATCTCGATTGATTTTTCAGGAGATAAGAATAATTTTTCGCCACTCTTATGATGTCTAAACATAACGCCTTCTTCTGTTATCTTTCTAATCTTAGAAAGTGAGAATACTTGGAATCCTCCACTATCAGTTAAAAGAGCTCCATCCCAATTCATAAATCCTCTTATTCCACCGAAGTCTCTAATAACCTCATCACCTGGTTGAAGCCATAAGTGATATGTGTTACCTAAGATTAGTCCATCAGATACTTCCTTTACCTCTTCTGGAATAAGTGTCTTAACATTTGCTTTTGTACCAACAGGCATAAATATAGGTGTTTCAAAATCTCCATGTGGAGTATGAAGGATACCATAGCGTGCGCCTGATTGCTTACAAACATGCTTTAATTCATACCAAACTGCTGGCATTATTTATCTCTCCTAATTGTTTTAATTCTAACATCAGTTAAAGGCTTATCATTGAAGTTAGTCTTTACGCTTGCAATCTTATCAACAAGCTCGATTCCATCAACAACAGCACCAAATGCTGCATAGCCACCATCTAGATGTGGTGCATCCTCATGCATAATAAAGAATTGGCTTGTTGCGCTATTTGGATCCATAGTTCTTGCCATAGAGATTACACCTCTTGAATGATGTAATAAGTTATTTACACCATTTTGTAAGAACTCACCCTTAATCTTATCCTTAGATCCACCAACGCCAATACCCTTAGGATCTCCACCTTGAATCATAAATCCACTAATTACTCTATGGAAAATAATTCCATCGTAGAATTTAGAATCAACAAGCTTTAAGAAGTTTTCAACTGATATAGGTGCAACATCAGGAAATAATTCGATAGTTGCACTACCCATATTTTCAACCTCTAATACTACTCTTGGGTTATTATCATTTAAATATTCCTTATAATTTTTAAAATTCATATTATTCTCCTATTCTATGAACATCGCATCACCAAATGAGAAGAATCTATATTTTTCCTCTACTGCGTGCTCATAAGCTTTAAATATTAATTCTTTTCCAGCAAGTGCTGATACAAGCATAATTAATGTAGACTTTGGTAAATGGAAATTAGTAATTAAAGCATCAACAGCCTTAAATTTATATCCTGGATAAATAAATATTGATGTTTCCTCTACTGTCTCTCTAAATCCATTATTATAATTAGATTCTAAGGTTCTAGTTGAGGTTGTACCAACTGATACTATTCTCTTACCTAATCTCTTTGCCTCATTTAATCTATCTGCGGCCTCTTTTGAAATATGATATACCTCAGTATGCATTTTATGATTTGTTAAATCATCCTCTTCAACTGGTCTAAATGTACCAAGACCAACATGAAGTGTAACATAAATTAGCTCAACGCCCTTAGCCTTTATTTTTTCTAATAGTTCATTAGTAAAATGAAGACCTGCTGTAGGTGCGGCTGCGCTACCTGGATTTTTAGCATATACTGTTTGATATCTATTCTTATCCTTTAATTTTTCATGTATATAAGGTGGAAGTGGCATTTCACCTAGTGAATCAAGAATTTCAACTAATATACCATTATAAATTAGCTCAAATTCACATAAGCCGCCATCTTTAAGCTTTATACATTTTGCTTTTAATCTACCATCACCAAAAGAAATGATTGAGCCAATCTTAACTCTTCTTTGAGGTCTAGCTAAAGTCTCCCAAACATTCTCTCCTAAATCCTTTAGTAATAATATTTCAATTAAAGCTCCTGTTTCTTCCTTATGGCCAATTAGTCTTGCAGGAATAACCTTAGTATCGTTTAATACCAAAACATCATTAGGAGTTAAATAGTCAATAATATCACTAAACTTTTTATCAGAATATGAATTAGTTTTTCTATCTACAACTAATAATCTTGATTCTGATCTTTCCTTTAGTGGAGTTTGAGCAATTAGCTCTTCTGGTAAATAGTAATCATAATCTGTTGTTTTTATCATGAAAATATACCTTTATAGAATTTAACACCAAGCTTTTCATAAGCCTTTTCTGTTGCGATTCTACCCCTATTACTACGCTTTATATATCCTTCTTGAAGTAAATATGGCTCATATACATCCTCAATTGTAGATACCTCCTCTGAGATAGTTGCTGCTAAGGATTCAACACCAACAGGGCCACCCTTAAATGTTTCAACTATCGCTTTTAAATATCTATAGTCTGTATAATCAAGTCCATCCTTATCTATTCCAAGCTTAGATAAAGCTTCCTTACATATATCAAGAGATATTACACCATTATTTCTAACATCTGCGAAATCTCTTACTCTTCTAAATAATCTATTGGCAATACGTGGAGTACCTCTACTTCTTACTCCAAGCTCATTTACTGCCTCAATATCAATCTTTGATTCATATACTTGAGCTGTTCTTGTTATTATTTCCTTTAATTCCTTATCAGAGTAATAATCAAGACGAAGAACTACTCCAAATCTATCTCTTAGTGGTGCTGATAAATCACCAAAGCGAGTAGTTGCGCCAACTAAAGTAAATGGTGGAAGATCAACTCTAATAGTTCTTGTTTGGCTATCTTTGCCAACAACTATATCTAAAACATAATCCTCCATTGCGCTATAAAGTACCTCTTCAACATATCTAGGAAGACGATGTATTTCATCAATAAATAATACATCTCCTTCATTTAATGTTGTAAGTACAGCTGCTAAATCACCGCTTCTTTCAATTGAAGGTCCTGAAATAACTTTTATATTTACACCAAGCTCATTTGCGATAATTTGCGCAAGAGTAGTTTTACCTAAGCCTGGAGGTCCATAAAGTAGAACGTGATCTAACGCTTCATTTCTCTTTAAGGCTGCCTTAATATAAACATCAAGCATTTCTTTAGCTTCCTTTTGACCAATATATTCAGTTAGCTTTTGTGGTCTTAATGATAATTCAGCCACCTCTTCAGTTCCATCAAGCTCTGGATCTAGAACTCTTCTTGATTCCATATGATACCTACTTTACTAATTTTTTTAATGCTTCCTTAACAAGCTCTCCAACCTCTTTTGAGGCATCAAGCTTTGAAATAACCTTTGTAATTTCCTTTTTATTATAGCCAAGTGCGATTAATGCATCCTCTACATCATCAAGCTTAGATGATGTTAAACCTGACTTAATATTATCAAAGTTAAGCTTACCAGCTAAATCAAGCACGATTTGCTGACTAGCCTTCGCACCAATGCCTGGGAATTTTCTTAAATAGTGATCATTATGTGATTCAATCGCATCTACTATTTCTTTAACTGTTCCTGTTGCTAAGATAGATAAGGCACTTTTAGGGCCAATTCCAGATACTGAAATTAGCTTTAAGAACATATCCTTTTCTTCCTCTTCTAAAAAGCCATATAATTCTATAGCATCTTCTCTTACATATTGATGTAAATAAATCTTATATTCCTTATTTAAGCTATAGTTATATGGGTTAGGAACAATAATTAAATACCCTATATTATTATTCTCACATATTATGTTTTTTGGAGTAACCTTTGTAACAGTTCCAATTATATATCCGTACACTTCTAATCACCTACTTTATGATAGCATATTGGCACTTAAAATTAAAGTTTAAAACCTTTTCTATACCCATTATTTTTTGGATAAAATCCTTAATATATCAATTTGGTTTTCCAAAAGTGAAAACTTTACATAAAAACCTGCCTATTATATAATATATAATAGAAAAAAGGAGGGAGTCTCATGGCTGGATACGAACTAGAAATAGATAATATCTATAATAAGCTTTTAAATTTAATCAACCAATATGAAAAGCTTGATGATAATGAGCCATTCACTCCTCATGTTTTTTCTGATATTAAAATTGCACTAAATGTATTTAAGGAAGAATCTAAATCTAAGAATGCTCATTACCTTAAGCAAATCCAAAGATATGAAAAGGATCTTCAGGTATTATTAAAGCAATATGATAAGGATTTAAAGAAGCTTGATGAAAAGCATAGGCTTGAATTAAGAAATATAGATGAAACATATATTAAGCAGGTTCAAACATTAAAGGATAACCTTGAAAAGAATAAAATCGAAACAAAGAGAAAATGTGCAGGCCACGAGGATGATATAACATTTTATATTAATTCCTCTATCCAAAATGTTGAAATGTTCTTGCAAGAGCACGAAAACAGCATCAAGCGTTTAGAATATCAATTCGAAAACGCAGAGGCATCATATGCTACTTCTGTTGCGAAAAATAACACAGAGCTTGAAAAGAAGCTTGCTGTTCTAAATAAAAAATATGATGAAGCCTTAATTGAATACGATAAGGATACAGAGGCTATCAAAAATAGCTACGATAAGGATATCGAAAAAACTAACAATGAATTAAATGAGCTTGTAAGTAGATATAATCAATTACAGGAATTACATAAGAATCAAAAGTATGATCAATCAGTTATTCTAAATAATAAGATTAGAACACTTGCTGATGAAACAAACCAAAGAATTGTTGATAAGAGAAAAGAATATACTAACAATCAAAATATAAGTACAAATGAAAAGGAAGAAAAGCATAAGGATTTAATGAGCGAAAGCCAAACAATCTCAAAGGAATTCGTTTTGAACATGACTCAAATCGACGAAGAGATTAATAAGGTTAAATCAACTTATAATCAAAATTTCATTACTTATAATAAAAACTACGAGTATAACATCCTAAGACTTACTCGTGAGCTTGAAAAAGAAATTGTTAATATTAATTCTTCTTCTTTACTTGATGCTAAACAAAAGCGCCAATTAATAAGAAAAAAACAAAGAGATTATTATTCTATCTTCAAGATGGAAAAGAAAAAGGTTGAAACTCTTCTTGAAGAAACAAAGATTAATTATCTAAAGGAGCTTGAAAAGAATAATTACGAAAGAAAGCTTCTTGATATTGAAAGAACATATAAGATAAAGGAAATCAACGAACAAGAAAATAGAGATAATAAATATTATCAGGAACAAAACAATCTTGAGGAAGCTGATTTAAACTATAGAATTTCAATATTAAATCATGAATATAATAAGATAGCCAATAACATTAGACTTGATTCTAACTTAATTGCTTTAAAATACGATTCAGAATTTGAGCGTATTACAGCTGAGCATCAAAAGGAAGTTGAAAAGCTAATCACTAAGATTAAAAAGATTAATGTTGAAATTGAAAGTGCTGATAAGATTCATTCTCTAATTCATAAATATGAGGATGATAAGCACACTAAGACTGTTAATTATCATATTGTTCATAATCTACTAGAGATTGAAAAATATAAGGTATTAAATAACTTCAATAAGGAACAATATCTACTTAATAAGGAAAATGCTGATTTAGTACTTGAGTACTCAAGAGATAATATCAATATTCAAAATGATAAATATAGAGCTATTAAGGAAACTGATATTGAAATAGACAAAAAGATTTTAGAAATAGATGAAACTAATACTGATTTTAAGACTCAGGAATTAAGACAAAAAACAGAGCTTGAAACTGAGGTATCTAATAGAACTAATCAGTATAAGATTGATGAATTGTCTCAAAATCTATTAACAAAGAGATTCAATTATGAGCTTAAGTGTATTGAGCAATCTACAATTAACCACTCAATACTTGTTAATAACCTTGAGATATTAATCACTAAGATTGTTGATATTATATTTGAACAGGTTATTTATGATGATGTTAATCTTGAAATGATTAGATCATTCTTTAAAAGAATACTTGCGCTTACTCTAGACTACTACTCTACTCTAATCACTGGTATGAAGGATGAGCAATTTACTATCATTGATGAAAGATTTAAATTTGAAGAGGAATTCAAATTCAAATCACATTATATTGAAGCAAATAAAATCTATGATAGTGAGTATGTTGTCCTAAAGGCTGAAAAGGATAAATATACTGAGGAATTAACAAAGCTTGAGGAAACTCTAGAAAATCAAAAGAAACAAGCATTTACTATCCAAAGCCAGTTATCATATATTAAGGATTCTAAGACTAATAAATCTAAAGAAGATATTAGAAAGACATCATTAATCCTTAGTGATAAGATTAAGACTATCTACGATAACGCACTTGAAGTACAAAAGAAAATTGATGTTGTTCAAAAGAAGGTTGTTGATATTTCTGCTAAAATCGCAGTTGTTAATAAATCATTTGAACAAAGAAAGAACAATATTAAACAATTACAATATACAAGTGCGAACTCATATTATGAATATAAAAAGATATTAGAGAAGGTTCTTGAGGATATTTACGCGACTACTAAATCTAAAGTCTTTGATTCATCAAATAATATGACAGTTGTGGATTATGATCACTATATAACTGAAAAGAGAAAAGATATTGTTGAATTCGATAGAAAGCTATTCCAAGAGCTATTTGACGAAATCAACAAATTCAGAGTAGATACTATTAAGGGTATTAACAAATCTAATCTTCTTCTTTTAGATTCATACAATAAGGATATTGAGGAAACTAAAGAAAAGTTTGAAGATACCAATAATGAAATGGATCAAAAGTTTGAAAAGATTAGATCTCAGGATGATAAGGATTTAACTACTCTTATCAATAAGCAAAAGGATTTAGAGCTACTTTATGATAATAAGATTAAATTACATGATAATTCATATAATAGATCTACACAGGATATTATTGATAGAAAGAATCAATCAATAGAAAAGTTCTATAGTGAATTATATGCAACTTGTGATAATCAAAGTGATATAGTAGCTGACTATAAAAAAACTATCGAATATCTTGATGTTGAATATAAAACTAACAAGAAAAATATTATTGAAGAAAATATGATTCAAAATCAAGAATTAAAGGATTTATTAAATTCATTTATAACTAAGAAGGATGAATTAATTAAATCAATTCCAGATAGAACTCGTTATGAGCGTGTTGATATGAATAACGAGAATAAGATAAAGAATAAAGATATTGATAATGAAAAGATTCAAGCAAGACTTTTATATAACGAAAAGAAAAAGGAGCTTGAAAAGAATGTCGATTCTATTAATCTTCAGCTTCAATCATCTATATCTAATCTTCAATTTGAAAGAAAGAACATTATTACAAAAGAAAAAAAAGCTCATGTTAATGAGCTTAAGAAGATTGCTGCATAGCAATCTTTTTTTATTCTCTTCTTAGCCAATCAGGAAGCTTAGATGAAGATACTTCCTTTGTAGGAGTTTCCTTTACTTCTTGTTGCTTTCTCTTCTTTTCTTCCTTTAAGCGCTTCTTTTCTTCCTTTTGACGCTTCTTTTCGCCCTTTGGATCGATATTAGTGAAGATTTGCTTTAACTTATCGTTAGGATTAATAACTTCTGGTTCTGCTTCCTCTTCATCAGAATCAGCATAATTAATAGTGATATTATCATCATTCATATGTCTATAAATATCTGACGAAATATCAGCATAACCATTTTCTTGAGCCTTTAATTCATATCCTGTTGCAACTACTGTAACAACAATTTCATCATTTAAGTCTGAGTTAACTGCAGCACCAAAGATAACATTTAAATTCTTACCTGAATTGTTTCTAATTTCTTCTACTGCATCATTTACTTCATGAAGTGTTAAGCTACGTGAAGCTGTTATATTAACAATGGCATCTGTTGCACCATCAATTGTAACCTCTAGTAAAGCCGAATGAATCGCATTAATTGCAGCTTCTCTTGCTCTATTAGGTCCTGTTGCAACACCGATACCCATTAGGGCTGTACCTTTGTTTTGCATTACTGATCTAACATCGGCGAAATCTAGGTTAATCATTCCTGGTACTGTAATAACTTCTGCGATACCCTGAACACCTTTTCTTAATACGTTATCTGCTTCTCTGAAGGCTTGATACATATTAGTTGAAACATCTACCATTTGAAGTAATCTTTGGTTTGGAATAACGATTAATGTATCAACATATTTTCTTAAGTTTTCTAAGCCCTTAGCAGCGTTATCCATTCTTTGAGGTCCTTCAAAGAAGAATGGCTTTGTACAAATACCAACAGTTAAGCACTTATGGTCTCTTGCAACCTTAGCGACAACTGGGGCAGCACCTGTACCTGTTCCACCACCCATACCACAAGTGATGAATACCATTTGTGCATCACCAATCATCTCGTGGATGTCATCTTCGCTTTCTAAAGCAGCTGCTCTACCAACCTCTGGATTAGCACCTGCACCTTGTCCATGAGTTGTAGTTTTTCCAATTAATAATCTATTTTGACATGAAGAAGCTTTTAAATCTTGCGCATCTGTATTGACAACAAAAAATTCTACTCCCATTACTTCATTTTCTATCATATGATCAATGGCATTTTTCCCTGCTCCACCAACGCCAATTACTTTTATTTTTGTTCTTGCTGAAGATAAATTATCTAAGTCATCAAAAATCATTTTTAGCTTCCTCCCTAGGCAAATTTCGATACTACATTAGTATAAAATATTTTAACTTAATTATGATATTTTTTCAATATCATAACAGATATTATGAAGATAATTTTATACATTTTTTTCTTTTCATAAAATTTGCTTATTAAAAAAGGATTTGGTCATAAAAGACCAAATCCAATTACTCTTCTTCAAGCTTGCTATTGCGCTCTTCAATTTCTTCTTCAGTTGCTTCTGCTACAGTTAATTTTACTAAGGTAATTCTTCTTGCCATTACCTCATAAATTTCAAATGTTAAAGTCTTAGCATAATCGCTATATTCTTCTGTTTCCTCATCCATTTGAGTATAAATTGCTGTATATTTCAATCTAAAGCCAACCTCAGGTAAGCTTTCGCATTTTGCGAATAGCCAACCAGAAAGCTTACTAGGAACATCCTCAGGGATATCACCAATATTAAGCTTTTCAAATACATCATCAACGAACATGTCAGCATCTACAATGTAGCTGCCATCTTCTTGCTCTTCAAATCTCTTTTCGTTTTCATCAGGAATATCATGCTCATCGTAGATTTCTCCAACGATTTCCTCAAGACAATCCTCCATAGTTACTAAGCCTAAAACATCACCATATTCACCAGAAACTATGGCAATATGTGTTTTACTTGCTTGTAAATCATTTATAAGTGCATCAACCTTCATTGCACCTGAAACGAATTTGACAGGACGTAGTATTCTTCTCCAGCTCATTTTTGGATTTTTAATTAGAGCAGGGAAGAAATCTCTTTCATATAATATACCAACTATATGATCCTTGTCTGTTTTATAAACAGGGACACGTGAATATCCATTTTCAATTAAGAAGTTTTTAACATCCTCTAAAGATGAGTTATAGTTAATAGCCTCCATCTTTATTCTAGGAATCATTATATCTTCTGCAGTTCTATCATTTAAATCAAATACATTACGAATAGTAGTTGCTTCATCATGCTCAATTGAACCTTCATCTTCCATTTGATCAATTAAAACACCAAGCTCATTTTCATCCATTGATGGCTCTTGATTACCATCAGTTTTTGTCATAGCTCTTTGAATACCATAGAATAGGTAAACAAGTGGCGTTAATATTAAGCCAAATATATAAACAGGCCATGCAACAAAGCATGAAATTCCCTCAGCGTGCTTCTTTGCAATAATCTTTGGGAATATTTCACCAAAAATTAATAAGGCAACAGTTACAGTTATAGTTGAAACCCAAGTTAATAAATCCTCGTTATCAACAATAAACTGAGAAAGCATCATAACAAATATAGTTGATATAGCAACATTAACCAAATTATTACCAATTAATAATACTATTAATGTCTTATCAAACTTTTCTGTTAATTGTAGTGCCTTCTTAGCTCCGCTTTTTCTTGATTCGATTAATAACCTAATCTTTGAATCTGAGGCAGATGATATAGCCGTCTCACTCATAGAGAAAAACGCAGATAATAAAATTAGTACTACTAATACAACAATATAAATGATAGTTCTACCTGTAAATCCTACAGGTGCTAAAAAATTCATTAGAAAATTACTCGACGATTGTATGTCCAATTTGTATCACTCCCAAATATTATCCTCTTGAAGAATACTTACCAGTTTCAGTATTGATAATAATATCTTCACCTTGTTCAATGAACATAGGTACCTTTACTAATAAACCAGTTTCAACATATGCATCCTTAAGTGCATTTGTCTTAGTATCACCCTTAACAGCTGGTTCACATTGAGTAACCTTTAAAGTTACCTTATCAGGTAAAATAACACCTAGTATTTCATCACCATATTTTTCAATATTAACATTCTCATTTTCCTTTAAGAATTGACGTTCATATTCAACTAAAGCATGAGGTATTTCAATTTGCTCATATGTTTCGTTATCCATGAATACTAATGCGTCACCTGAATCATATAGATATTGCATTTCAATCTTATCGATGATTGCCTTTTCTACCTTTTCAGCTGCGTTAAATGTATAATCAATTACAGCGCCAGAACGTAAATCACGTAATTTAGTTCTAACGAATGCGCCACCCTTACCTGGCTTAACATGCATAAATTCTAATATTTTATAGATCTTTCCATCATATAAAATAGTCATTCCATTTTTAAAATCATTACTTGAAACCATAAATATTCCTCCAATAAATTATATGCAAAAATTATATCATAATAATTATTTGTTTTCAAATTTAATCTTTTAAGCTCTCATTTAGATATCTAATCGCATCTAAATAGCTTTCTTCCTTTTTGCCACTAAATGTCTTATCACAAACATCTCTTACAAAATTAATTTTTCTAAAGTCTTCTCTTTCATCAACCTTAGATAGATGAACCTCTATTTTAAGACCTGTAAACATCTCTAGGGCATCATGTATTGCAACTGATGTATGAGTATAAGCACCTGGATTAATGATAATAGCACTATATGAATTTAATACAGCCTCTTGAATCTTAGTTACTATATCACCTTCACTATTAGATTGATAGAATTCAATTTTAATATCTAAGGCTAATTCCTTATACATTAAATCATTAATCTCATCTAAAGTTTTAGTTCCATAATGCTCCTTTGGTCTTTTACCAAGCATATTTAGATTTGGGCCATTTATAACTAATATACTTTTCATCTATTAATCTCCTTTAATATTTGACTTATTGCATCATCTAAATTTACATTTAATACCTCAATATCCTTGAAGTAATCATATAAATCCTTTCTTTCATTATAAAGCTCAACAATAGTCTTTGTCTTTAATAGTGGTCTTACTGTTTTTGATTTACTTGTTCTTTCTTCTAAAATTCCAACAGGAACACTTAAATAAACACATAAGCCATTCATAAGGTCCTTATTAGCCTTATTCTTAATTATTCCACCACCAGTTGAAATAATTACATTATCCTTATTCTTAAATGATAATAGTGCTTTACTTTCAAGCTCTCTAAAGTAATCCTCACCATTATCCTTAAAGATATCACTTATTTTCTTCTTTTCCTTTTTTTCAATATAAGAATCTAAGTCTATAAATTTATAATTTGTCTCTCTAGCTAGTCTTTTACCAAGTGTGCTTTTTCCACAGCCTGGCATTCCTATTAAATAAATATTCATGATAACCACCCATCAATATCCTTTATTATTTTTTCTATTGTATTAGAAGGATTATCAAAATCTACTATATAGAAATGACTATCCATTTGGTTTTTAAACCATGTCTCTTGACGCTTAGCAAGATGCCTTGTGTTTTTCTTTATTTCATCAACAACAGTATCTAAATCCTTTTCTCCTTCGAAATAAGGAACGAATTCCTGATATCCTATCGCATGAGGCTTTATTCCATCATCGTATAAGCTTTTAACCTCATCGATCAAGCCATCTTCAATCATCTTATCAACTCTTTTATTGATTCTATCATATAAAAGACTTCTATCAGATGATAAATAACAAATGAAATAATCATACATCTTTTCATTTTTCTTATCGAATGAATGAATTGACTTATTTAAATCAAGACATACCTCAATTGCTCTTAATACTCTTTTTCTA
>JAEEGL013361544.1_pt1 | contig 23126 bp, 19 predicted proteins | sample 9134231 | NCBI WGS metagenome assembly JAEEGL01 (sample SAMN16246548, study PRJNA631951) | gut metagenome | biome: gut microbiome; feature: rumen; material: fiber-attached | host: Bos | place: Iran: Karaj | collected 2018-10
AGCAATATCCATATCCTCCAGAAGTTTTACCGTTACCTCACCCTGATATATGTGCTGAGGTTCATCATGTACTCCGGGTTCTCCTCTCCATCCCACAACAAAGATACAGGGGATTCCGTATACCTTGTCATTTAAAAGAGACGCTACGGGGTTGATGATATTGCCTTCACCGCTGTTCTGCATATATACGAGAGGAACCTTTCCCGTTGCGAGATGATATCCCGCAGCTATGGCGGTACAGTTGCCTTCGTTTGCAGCTATGATGTGATGTTTTCCATCCACACCGTATGTTGCTATCAGATAATTGCAGAGGGCCTTCAACTGAGAATCGGGTACTCCCGTATAAAAATCGCAACCCAATACTTCCAATAATTCTTCTACTTTCATTTGATCCTCCGAACTATATCTCGTCTATCAAAGTGATGATATCCTTGATGGACATGAGTCTGTCATCCACTTCTTTTGCTCTGTGATTCTTAAGAATATCAATGGCTGTCTGCTGCATTGCAGGAAAAGCACTTCTTGTCAGCTGGTTGGCGTATATGACAATGTTTACTCCGTGCTCAGACAGTTCTTCTTCAGTGATTGTGTTAAATGATGAAGGAACAACAACTATGGGAGTCGTCGGATCCTCTTTCCTGAATTTGTCACAGAATTCCAATATCTCATCCGGATCCTTCTTTCTGCTGTGGATCATTATTCCGTCCGCTCCGGCCTTGACATATGCTCTGGCTCTGTTAAGAGCGTCTTCCATACCCTGCTCAAGAATAAGACTCTCAATTCTTGCTATGATCATAAAATCATCCGTAAGCTGTGCCGCTTTTCCGGCTGATATCTTGGCGCTAAAGTTCTCTATGCTGTCCTGAGTCTGAACAACGTCTGTTCCGAAAAGAGAATTCTTCTTTAAGCCTGTCTTGTCCTCAATGATAACCGCAGACACACCCATTCTCTCAAGGGTTCTTACATTATATACAAAATGCTCTGTCAGTCCGCCCGTATCTCCGTCAAGGATAATGGGCTTGGTAGTAACTTCCATGATATCGTCTATAGTTCTTAATCTTGAAGACATATCAACAAGTTCGATATCAGGTTTACCCTTTGCCGTACTGTCGCAGAGAGAGCTTACCCACATTGCATCGAACTGATCCAGACGTCCATTGTTCTCAACAACTGTCTTCTCTGCTATAAGACCTGTCAGACCGCTGTGAGCTTCGATGGTCTTAACAACCGGTGTCATGCTGATAAGCTGACGCAGTCTCTTTCTTCTGTATTCGGGCATGGCCAGTTTTTCCCTTGTCTGGGCATCTATCTTGACCACGTTCTCATTTCTTGTATATGGAACTTCAATCAGTTCTCCGCCGTATTCCTTAAGCAGCTCCACAAGATGCTCTCTTATCATGGCCTCGGGGCCGGTCTTCCAGTTGTCACCGTGTATTACATAGTCGGGTCTGATAAGACTTACCACGTCATCATACTGCATCTGCTCCTGCACGATGACCTTGTCCACTCCTTCAATACTCTTGCAAAGTCTTACTCTTTCTTCAAGGGAAATGGTGGGGAACCTGTTGAATCTGATAAGCTCTTCGTCATTAAGAACTCCCACGATCACCTTCCCGTATTTCTTGGCTTCTTTAATAATATTCAGGTGACCTTCATGAATCACATCTGTACAAAAACATGTGTATACCTTTTTGTTATTATCCATTCTTTTATCCTCACTTGGCATATCTTACAGGCACGGCAATGTTATGGGCCTCTAAGCCTTCCTTCAAAACAACAAAGAAATCTTCTATATCTTTTTCATCAATTGCTCCGAGAGCACATAATCTGAAAGTATTTGTGTCCGATACTTTTCCGGGGTAAATTGTGAAGCCCCTTTCGTAACAGTAGTCATGTATCTTTTTGAATGACCAGTTGGGATCATCGGGATATATAACAGATACTACGAGGCCTGCCTGAAGTTCTCTCTTAATAAGATCCTTGAATCCGAGTTCTTCAAGTCCCTTATGTATTGCTTCGAATACTCTGGTATGTCTTGCCCACTTTGCTTCTTCACCCTCTTTGAAGTACTCATCCAATGCCTGTCTTGTGGCATAGATGGTCTGAACGGGAGGAGTAAAATGCATCTCTCCGGTTCTTTCGAAGAAGTCATACTGCAGATAGAGATTGCAGTAATAAGATCTCTTGGGATAATCTTTTGATTTTTCTATAATTGCTCTGTTTCCTATTATGAAAGACAATCCCGTCATGGCCATCAGACCCTTCTGTGCCGATGCCATGCAGAAATCAATGTTGTCCTTTTCTATATCTATAGGTCTCATGGCAAGAGTAGATGTGGTATCTACTGTGAATACTGCACCGTATTTGTGCACCAGTGCACCGATCTCTCTTATTGGATTGAGAATACCCGTTCCGGTCTCATTGTGAGTGGTATGTACAAGTTTTATGTCCGGATTCTCTTTAAGTGTCTTTTCTATGACAGCAAGGTCAGGCTGCTCATCCAAGGGGAACTTTAAGTCAATGTGAGGCAGTCCGTAATACTCGCATATCTCCACTGCTCTTGTGCTGTATGCTCCGTTATTGACAACAAGCACTTTTCCGCCTTCGGGAAGCAGCGAATTGAGACATATGTCGATATTGATAGTTCCCGAACCGCAAAAGAGGACCGATGTATATTTGTCTTTGTCACCATGGACTATCTTTACGAGGTCCTCTCTCAAGTCCTTCATCATGCCGGCGAATTCTTCTTCTCTGGGGCATATATCCGGAACCACCTGAGCCATCTTAACCGTATCGGTTGTGGTGGAAGGTCCGGGATTAAGAAGAATATTTCTCTTTATTTTAAGTTCGCTGATTTGTTTTTCTGTGTACATATTCTCTCCTGTCGTTTTAAGCCTACCTGTTTCATTTTCATAAACGGTATGTGATTTTGAAACACAAAACCGCCTCTTTTCCCAAAAAAAATAACAAAGATAGTCCTGCGTTTCACAACGCAAGACTTCTTTCTTTTTTGGAACACTATTCATTTTAACACAATATAATTAAAAATGGTACATCATTCTCTGTTCCAGAGTTTTTCTGATATTACATTTATGGGTTCGCTGAATCTGTCATAGATTCCTTCATCATCGTGCGCGTAATTGTCATTCCATAATGAATAGCATGCGCCAAGCATTCTGGGGGACCATTCGACTATCTCCTCATAGACGTCTTCGTCGTAGAAAAGATTGGGTTCCCATTTTTCCTTAAGGTTATCCATATCCAGTCTGTCAGAACCGCTTCCCACAATGATGTAAAGATTGGAACTCATACAGTTGATTACACCGAATCCGCTGTTATAGACTTCCAGGGGATCTGCCCAGAAGGCACTCCATATCATCATCTGCACGTTCTTATCGATTGATGCGGTATCCATATCATTGTATGAGACACTGGACCATATTCTTATATCTTTATCCTCTGCCATGGCTTTGACAGATTTACAGAGACTTGCAACATATTTTGAATATGCTTCGTCATCACCGTAGAACTCATCCGTTCCAAGATGAAGCACATTACAATCTTCAAACAGCGCATCGTCCCCTGTGAGATAGTCTGACCAAAGGCCGGTCGTAAAATCAAGGACCTCCGGCTTTGATACATCCAACGTATCCGCAAGTTCCGGATAGTCATTATATGCAAGTTCCGGATAGAGTTTTGCGATTGCAAGACTGTGTGCCGGTGTATCAATCTCCGGAACCACATCGATTCCCATGTTTTTTGCATCCGCTATAAAGGCAGCGAACTCTTCGTTGCTGTAATGGAAGTTGCTTGTCAGATTCTCTCCTCCCTCGCTTATATCGGATTCAAGTCGGAAAGCGCTGGGAAGTTCTCTGGCACCCTCCACTGTGCCGTCATATTCACTCATGGATATGATTGCATTGTCGGACAGATGTATCTGGAATGTGTTCATATAATTGTCTGCCAGCAAATCAAGCATCCTGTAGAGCATCTCCATAGGAATCTCTCTTCTTGCCGCATCCAGAACAAATCCTCTTACGGCGTATTCCGGATAGTCACGGATAGTTCCGCAATCCCAGCTGCCTGAGTTTTCCTCTATCATGTGACTTAATGTTACTCTTCCCCAATAGAGGCCTCTGCCATTATTGGCATAGAGTCCTATCTTGTCATTTTCAATCCGGATCTCATAGCCCTCGTCGCCAAGATAATCCAATTCCTTTACAGCGACATCAAGAAGGTTGCTGTCCTTTCTTTCCTTGAGGGCCTCTATATCTTTTTCTCTGCCCCCGAAAGAAAGCTTGCCGTCTTCTTTTTTCCATTCACGTACACTTGTGTCCGAGAATCCGAAGCTATCTCCTTCGTTCTTTTCCGATGCGGGCAGAAGGATATCAAATCCTTTTATATCCCACTCCTGGTATCCACAGTAAAGTTCATATCCGAGATTGATCTCCACATCGTCTATGGTATCCGCGAAGGTCTTCTTATCAATGAGCAGATTGTCGTAGTTGATTCCGCCAATCTTAAGCACATATCCTTCGGGCACTTCGGGAATCGGAATCTGCCTGTTTTTTCCGTCTGTAAGGACAGGTGTCTTTATGACAAAACTGTCACATTCATCATCATATACTTCCATTTCGTTGACGGATACGTTCTGATAATAGAGCGAAGCATCTTCTTCATTCTTAGCTACATCCGTAACATGAAGTCTTATGAATCTTCCCTGAATGCCATCCTCATAATATATGGTCTGGGGATTGGTCTCCGGAGTTTTGTCAAACTCGCTGACTGCTTTCCAGTTCTTTCCGTCATCCGACAGTTCTATATAATAATGTGATGGGTTTGTTCTCTCCCAGAATATCTTGACAGCCTTGATATTTTTTGCAGTTTTGAAGTCTGCCTGCAGATAATGGTCACAGTTATCCCAGTCATTTACGGATGACCATCTTGAATCCTTACTGTTGTCTCCGTCTGCTGCCTTGGATGCTCTGAAATATCCGCTCTCATCATCCGATGATGAAAGCTTTACACCCTTATCGTTCATCAAATTGTTACGTCCGATAAGAACATGTATACCATCTTCCTCCACAGTCTGATTAAGAAGGGTGTGAACCGAAGAATCTTCTGCTTTCACAGATTCAAGATATGGCGCTATATCTTTGCCTGCTGCCTTGGCCCCCATGAAAACAAGAAGACCTATGTTCGGCAGAATATATATGAACAAAAGAAAGACCAATGTCGCTGTTATGTAAACTGCTTTTGCAATCCTGTCAAAAACGGGAAGCTTTACAAACAGGAAGCCTAAACCTATTGCCAGGAGAACGCCAATAAGAGATACTGCGAACCCGGACATTAATCCCGGTACTGAATAGTCAAGTTCCGCGATTTTGCAAGAGCCGTCAAGTTCTATTGCCAGCAGTCCTCCCAGGTGTTCCGTAACCTTACCCTGAGGCGACTCCCACCCTTTGACATAGGCCATGGGTAAAAGTATGAATCCGGTCATTTCACCATCGGATTGAACAGTTACATGACCCTTTTTATTATCAAAAAGCATACTGACCGGTTGCTTCTCTTCAAGAAGTTCCGAATAATCGCTGACGGTCCTTATATCACCGTATTCCTCTTTTGATACGACGATTGCTCCCGTGTACTCTCCGTCAAGCCCAAGCAGCCTGTCACTGAGACTGCTTCCGCCATATGAAGTCACGGATATCCATGGGGTCTCGTATCCCAGGTTATTCATCGTGCTTACGTATTCCTTGCTTTCTCCGGAAGGAACATAGGCTGACATTGAATATTCGCCGCTTATAAGCGCTTTATTCAGAGGCTGACCTTCAATTTCTCTAATATGTCCTTTGTATTCGCTCTCTTCATCAACCGAATACAGGCTGTTCATCTGACGATAGTTTTCTTCATTCAGCCATCTGGCCTCAGAATTTTGAGGGAAGAAAACCAGCATAAACCATACGACTCCCATGAGAGCTGAAAGGAATGTAATCTTTATTGCAGAGATCCTGTCTCTTGCAAAGAGCTGCTCAGCCGCGGATAAAACTGCTACAGCAAGCATTATCAGATAGAGTAAAATCGTTTCTTTTTTACATACACCGCTTATGTCAAGAGTAGCAAATGCCTGAGCGAAACTAAGTCTCTTAAGATATGCAAAGGCAAATATAGCCGCTGCCGCTGCAATGCATATAATGGACAGCAGGATGTTAATGCTCTTTTTATCTGTAAATTTTTCTTTTTTTGATGATTCATTAATAAGATCTGCCGCAAGCAGAATACCCAGCCATACTACAGTGTATCCGTATCTTACGGGGAAGCACTGATAAGATCCCAGATGCCACAGTAGATTGGAAGGTTCAAGGATAACCGTAATCAACATTACTGCCAGAGCCGTTATCAGACCCTTCCGGCTTCGGATGATTTCAATCGTATCCTTTTTCAGTATCAAAATCGAAGCGATAATCAGGCCAAATACCACAGGATTGGATATCTCCATAATCCTCTCAAGTATGTTGTCAAGGCCGTGATGGGTTATGACCGTAACTATGGATGAATTCTGGGTTGATCTTGCGGAATTGAGGATGTTGATTACTGCCGGAAACGTTGAAAAAGCCGACAGGAGAATGGATATCACAAAGGACAGGCCGCAGATAAGACATTTATGCCCGTTTATCTTAATGTTTTTTCCTTCTCTCTTTTCATTGAGAATAAAGCATGTGCTGTACACAAAGGAAAACAGACAAAGCTGTATTCCAAACTGCAGACTGATAACAAAGATATAAGAAAGCAAGATGATAAACAGAAAAGGCTTTTCCTCTTCCAGCATTCTCTTTAATGCAAGAAAGAAAAGAGGAAACAGCACCACTATATACATCCAGCGGATAATCTCGTACTGATAAGCCATATAATATGACATACCGTAACTGACCGATAAAGCAATCCTTATCCATCTGCCGGTCTTGTCGGCAAGTTTATTCAGCGCGAAGTTTGCCGACACGGATGCGGCCACTGCGTAAAGAATGACAAGAACATTGACTGCTTTGTAAAGATTGGCTCTTCCGAATAAAAGCAGCAGATAATTAAAAGGATTGAGAACTTCTGTAAGTGTATCCGAATACAGATTGATACCGCCACCCAGATGAAGATCCATGGCAAAGTGCTTTGTTCCTGTCACAACATCATAGAAACGGTAAAGAAGAGGTATGTACTGTGAATTCAGATCGAGGGCTGCAACAGAGCCGCCTCCGAAAGGGAAGAAACCGTCAAGGACATACACAATAAAAAGGGATAGCATCACTATCCCTGCTGTTATAAGCATTTCTTTTAATTGTTTTTTACTGTCTTTTCTTTCCATTTATACTCTGTCTGCTAAAAACACCATACCCCGCACATGATTGTACTTAAGATAGCAAACACTCCCAGACTCAGATTAAAGACCGTCTTTAAGGTCTTTGATCTCAGTTTCTCATAAGATAAGGCCAGAGCCGTCACTGTAAACAGAAGTGTTATCTCTATATATCTGAAATGCATACTGCACTGTTGCGGATATTTATATGCAAATAAAAGATAGCTGATCATGACAACTATGTATCCGCTGATAAAAAGCAGCTTGTACAAAGGATTATAAGATACTGTATTCTCCGATGAATCCTTAATAACAAAGGCTTTAATCATACATATAAAGGCTATTAATGCAATAAACATTCCGACAAACATCAGAAGTACCGCGATTATCTTGACAGACTTAGCCACATCGGCCATATCCCACTCTCCCAGGACGGAAGTTCGCATAATCTGCATCCATACGTTATAACCGCATCCAATTCTGAAATGAGCGATATTATCTATCAGTTCCGAAGCTATAGGCCAGAGGAATCTGTTGATAACAGGGTAATTTCCCGTGTACTGCCAGGTGTCCGTTCCAATATCATAGACCCAAAGAATACTCATATCGTATTTGATGAGATTCCTGATATAAAACCACATTCCCAAGGGTATCGATACAAGAGCTGCTATTATATATTGAAAAATAAGTTCCTTAAGGCCGCTCTTTTCCTTGATCTCTTTGATTAACACAATAAGGAAAATAAAGCCAATCGGGAATGCCAACTCCGCCACATTCTGCTTGGTTGATATACCCATGCCGAGAAAAATCGCAAGAAGCGTAATGCTTGAGACGTTCCTTTTTTCAAGCCAAAGCATTGTCATCAATATGCTGAGCGCAGAAAACATCAGTGCCATACAATCATTGTTCACACTGCCGGAGAGCATGATGAGGGACGGATGAAAGCACAAAAGCGCCATTCCGAAAGAGATTCCCTTATCCGTCATCCCGAACATCTTCATTATCTTAAACGCCGATAAAAGAATAACAATGGAACAGATAAAAGGCACCCACTGCATGGATTCTTCTATAATATCCGTGTTGCTTGTGAATAAGCTCACAAATCTCATAAAAAGAGCTGAGACAAAATGATGAAATGGCGGATGATGGAATTGATAAACAGTTGTGGGATCAACATCCGGAAGTCTCATATACTGATATAGATACTGAATATAAGCAAGATGTCCGCCGGATACGGTTCTTCCCGCATCAAGGTCGATTGTACCTATATCGTACTGTCTGTCATAAATGGTGCTTTTTAAGACATAGACAAGTCTTATGAGTATTCCTGCTGCCGTTATGACTGCCGCCATAGATCTATTCAGTTTCTCATGTCCGGACTTATTTGTTTCCATGTGTTTTTCGATTAATTCCGTTACTCCCAAAGTCATTGCAACTATTGATAATAGTAGCATTTTACGGCCGACTTTTCAATTAAGGGGCATCGTAAAAAAGGGCAACAAAAAAGGGATTGAATTCTCAATCCCTTAAGCAGCGCTACTTGGATTCGAACCAAGAAAATGACGGAGTCAGAGTCCGTTGCCTTACCATTTGGCGATAGCGCTATATATGATGTGCCAATCGGCACAATCGATATATTACTATATTTTTCTACACAATGCAAGTCTTTTTATTAATTAGTATTTTCCCCGTTTTTAAGGTTATTGACACCAAGGAGCTCCTTGTGCTCTTCAAGAATGCCCTTCCATGGATTGGCCGGGTCAGGATCTGTGGGATCCCATCCGTTTTTGTATTCTCCACTAAGCTCGGACACATATTTTACAGGCTTTCCCCATACTCCGGGAGTTAATTCATCCGAATATACCGTAACATAGGTTCCGGGAGCACAGTTATCATATATCCATTTTGCATCCGCAACCTGCAGTCTTACACAGCCGAGAGACGCTTTTTCTCCAAGAAAATTGTATTCTTCTTCCATCAAAGTAGAGGCGTCCTCTGCCTTATAGCATACCGAATGGAACATTACGCCACCGTTAAATCCGCATGCATACTGGGCATATGAATTATCCTTCATCAGTCTCCATCTGTATTTGTTCTTGCCCATTGTGTAAGTTCCTCTGGGTGTCATATGAGGAGTCTTACCTGTCGAACAAATAAAAGCTTTTATGGGCAAAGTATAGTAGCCCTTTTCATCAAGCGCGTAAACAGTAACGGTATCGTAATACCTGTTCACCATAATATAGTAAGGATTGCCGTTACTCTTGGTTGTCTTGGCGGCAATTGCAGCACTGTTCTCTGCTGCCTCAGTAGCCCTTACTTCACGTGAGCCCAAAAAGCTCACCGACAATATGCATATTAATAACAAAACCGATCTTGCTAATACTTTCTTCATATATACTCCCGTGGACAACACATGAAGAATATATAGTATATGCATAGCTTCGTCAAGAGTCTTTAAGTATAGTAAATCAGTTTCTTTTTGAAAAACGATAAAAGGCTACGGCACTTGCCGCGGCAACATTAAGGGAGTCCACTCCGTGCTCCATGGGAATTATCGCTTTGTAGTCACTGTTAAGAACTGTTTTGTCCGACAGTCCGTCCCCTTCTGTTCCGAGAATAAGCGCCAGTTTATCTATGGATGAGAATACAGGATCATCTATGTCTTTTGCGTCTTCCTTCAATGCCAAAGATACTGTCTTGTAGCCCATATTGTGTAGAGTTATGTTAACCTCATCCCCGATGTATGTCCAAGGTATCTGAAAGACGGTCCCCATACTTACTCTGGCCGCTCTTCTGTATAAGGGGTCGGAACATGCTTTGGTAAGCAATACGGCGTCCATACCAAGAGCTGCTGCCGATCTGAATATTGCTCCCACATTTGTAGGATTCATAACGTCTTCAAGGACAACGATTCTATTCATGTCTTTGCAGATGTCTTCCGGCGAAGGGAGGCTTTTCCTTCTCATGGCACAGAGCATTCCTCTGGCCAGTTCGTAACCTGTCATCTTTACCAGTTCTTCGTAGGGAGCAGTGAATATCGGTACATCCCCGATTGCTTTCAGTATCTCCTCGTTTTCGCCGTCGGTCTTTCCCTTTTCCAAAAGAACGGATAAAGGTTCATAGCCTGCCATCAGTGCTCTTTTTATCACTTTCGGACTCTCAGCTATAAATATTCCGGGGTCGGGTTCATAATATGTTTTTAGTTCTCTTTCAGAATAGGACCGGAAGATTTTCAGTTCTTCCAGTCCTATATCATTGGTTTCTATGAAATTCATTATTCCTTTTATACTTCAAACATCAGATCCGCATATGTAGGGAAAGGCCAGTAATCTTTTCCGACTACTCTCTCCAGCTCATCTGCCGGCTTTCTGAGTTCTTCCATAGCGGGTACAACTTTTTCTCTGTAATAGCGTGCCTGCTCAGGACCTCTGTCCATAGCTGCACCCTTCTTCTCTATGCTGCTGAGATTAACTCTTGCGCTCTGTACCAAGTTCAGAAGACCTGTAACTCTCTTAAGAAGAGCAGTTGCCGCTTCGTCATCTCCGCCTGCTGCCTTTATGGCATTGACAGATGCCGCCAGATCACCTGCATATTTGATAACCGCGGGAACAATCTGCTTATTGGCCATGTCAACCATGGTAAGAGCTTCTATATTAATAGTTTTAGCATAGATTTCGTAGAGTATCTCTTCTCTTGATTCCAGTTCGGCTTTTGTAAATATTCCGAATTTCTCAAAGAGTTTTATTGATTTTTCCGTTGTAAGAGCGGGAATTGCCTCAACCATTGAAGGTATATTGGGAAGGCCTCTTCTCTCGGCTTCCTTGACCCATTCTGCGGAATAACCGTCACCGTTGAATATTATTCTCTGGTGCTTTGTCATATATTCCTTGATAAGGTTATGAATCGCCATATCAAGATCGTCCGCTGCCTCAAGTCTGTCAGCCGCTTCACAGAAAGCTTCCGCAACAATTGCATTGAGTATGGTATTGGGACTTCCTATTGAGTCACCGCTTCCCACATTACGGAATTCAAATTTGTTACCTGTAAAAGCAAAAGGTGATGTACGGTTTCTGTCCGTTGCATCTCTTTCAAAATCAGGAAGTGTAGATACACCTGTCTGCAGAGTTCCTCCTTCTTTAAGGTTCTCTGCCATACCTGTCTCTACCAGCTGATTGACCACATCCTCAAGCTGCTCTCCAAGGAACATGGATATAATTGCAGGAGGTGCTTCAAAACCTCCCAATCTCAGGTCATTACCAACATCGGATGCACTCTGTCTTAAGAGATCCGCATGTGTATCAACAGCCTTCATTATGCAGGCAAGTACAAGAAGGAACTGAACATTTTCATTGGGAGATACGCCGGGCTCAAGAAGGTTTATGCCATCATCTGTTGTAATTGACCAGTTGTTATGTTTACCTGATCCGTTTACTCCCGCAAAAGGCTTCTCATGTAAAAGGCATCTGAGACCATGCTTGCCGGCAACCCTCTTTAAGGTCTCCATTACAAGCTGATTGTGGTCTACCGCAATATTTGAAGGCTCGTATATCGGTGCCAGTTCGTGCTGGGCAGGTGCTGCCTCATTATGCTGAGTCTTGGCTGTTACACCCAGTTTCCAGAGCTCAACGTTGACGTCTCTCATGAAAGCGCCGATACGCTCTCGTATTACACCGAAATAATGGTCGTCCATCTCCTGTCCTTTGGGTGCAGGTGATCCAAAAAGTGTACGTCCCGCAAATATCAGATCCTCTCTCTCGAGAGCTTTCTGCTGATCAACAATAAAATATTCCTGTTCCGCTCCGACTGAGGCATATACATGTTTTGCAGTTGTATTGCCAAAGAGTCTGACTATCCTAATGGCCTGCTTGTCAAGCGCTTCAAGAGATCTTAAAAGCGGTGTCTTTTTATCAAGTGCCTCACCTGTGTATGAGCAGAATGCTGTGGGAATACATAAGGTTGGGCCTGTTGCCGTTTCCTTAATGAAAGCAGGAGATGTAAGATCCCATGCTGTATATCCTCTGGCCTCAAAAGTTGCTCTTAATCCGCCTGAAGGGAAAGATGATGCATCGGGCTCACCTTTTATAAGCTCTTTACCTCTGAAATCCATAATCACTTTGCCGTCAGCATCCGGATGTGACACAAAGGAATCATGTTTTTCCGCTGTAATACCCGTAAGAGGCTGGAACCAATGAGTATAGTGAGTTGCTCCTTTTTCAATAGCCCATTCTTTCATAGCATTTGCAACGATATCGGCTGTTTTTATGGAGAGCTCTCCACCGTTTTCGATGATGTTCTCTACTTCGTCGAAAGCCTCCTTTGGAAGTCTTTCTCGCATGACACCCATTGAAAAAACATTCGTTCCAAATATCTCTTCAACATTAACTTTTTCGTTCATTATGTTCCCTCATCTTTTCTTTCGATTTATTCTTCTTTAGAAACGCGTAATATATCATAAGCATCCGGTGTCTCTGACAACAGGACTCTTAATTTCTGCTGAGGATGCGGAGCCGAATCCACTTCCGTTCCCGTCTCATCATCAAGGATCTTAAGCACCTTGGCTTCGATGTTGCGACCGTCCGGCTTCATTATCTCAATGACATCGTCTTTGCAGAACTTGTTTCGCTGTTCTATGTGGGCATATCCCTCGCCATCCACTTCGTATACGATTCCAAGGTATATATATTCATTAATATATGTATTGGAATCATATATCTGTGCTTCATCCGTCGGCTTACCGTAATAGAAACCTGTTGTGAACTGTCTGTAAGTGCACTTAGAGATCTCGGCCTTATACCAGTCCATGCTGGCCTTGTATTTTTCGGGATCCTCCAGATAGTCATCAATGGCTTTTCTGTATGTACGGGCAACCGTCGCAACATAAAGGGCGGTCTTCATTCGTCCTTCTATCTTGAAACTGTCTATTCCTGCATCGATAAGATCCGGAATGTGTTCTATCATACACAGATCTTTGCTGTTAAATATGTAGGTACCTCTTTCGTTCTCATAGACGGGCAGGTACTCTCCGGGCCTCTGTTCCTCAACTACGGCATATTTCCAACGGCAGGGATGTGTGCATGCGCCCTGATTGGCATCTCGTCCTGTAAAATAGTTGCTGAGCAAGCATCTGCCGGAATAAGAGATACACATCGCTCCATGTATAAAGCTCTCTATCTCCATATCATCCGGTATATTCTTTCTTATCTCTTTTATCTCTTCAAGAGACAGTTCTCTTGCCGTAACAACCCTCTTTGCTCCCTGTTCATACCAGAATTTGTATGTAAGGTAGTTGGTGTTGTTGGCCTGAGTTGACACATGTCTCTCTATCTCGGGACATATCTCTTTTGCCAAGCTGTACATTCCGGGGTCGGCAATGATAAGCGCATCAGGTCCTATGTCCTTCAGCTCCTTAAAGTATTCCTTCGCTCCTTCAAGATCGTAATTGTGAGCAAGAATATTGGCGGTTACATGTACTCTTACACCATGCTCGTGGGCAAATTTTATTCCCTCTCTCATATCTTCGGGAGAAAAATTCTTAGCCTTGGCACGAAGGCCGAAGGCCTCGCCACCTATATATACGGCATCTGCTCCGAACATTACCGCTGTTTTCAAAACCTCCAGATTACTGGCCGGAATCAATAATTCAGTCTTTCTCATTTTTCCTCAAAGTCTGCTTCTTTATAGCTGACAGCACATCCGTCACCCACAGGCAGGATTGCCGTCGTCAGTCCATTCATATGTTTCAGTTCGTACAGATAGTCTCTCATACGGGTATGAATGGTTCTGTCACGTCTGTTAACCGCGTATTTCGATTCGATTATCTCCCCGTCCTGAAGAACATTGTCACTTAAAAGAATTCCGCCGGGTGCCAAGAGTCTGAAAAGATCCGGCAGGAAGTTGATATACTGGCCTTTGGCCGCGTCCATAAATATAAAATCATAGACTCCGTCGAGTTTTGGAAGTATATCCAGAGCATCTCCCTCCAAAAGTTCGATCTTATCGCTTTTTCCGTACTTTTCAAAATTGGCTTTTGCGAGAGGAATCCTTTTTTCGTAATTCTCTATGGTTGTTATGTGGGCATCATTTCCCGCATATTCACTCATAAGCAAAGCCGAAAATCCTATGGCTGTTCCCACTTCCAGAATTTTCTTCGGTCTGTGGGCCTTCATAAGGAATTTCATATAACTCTGCATATCCTTACGAATAATAGGCACGTAGGTTTCCAGTGCGTATTTTTCCAATTCGTCCAGATAAGGCGGATTGCCCGGGTCCAGTGAATTGATAAATGTTACCGTTCTTTCATCAAGCATCTTTTTTATTCCTGTGCTGTTTCTCCCGAGTCCTCGCCCGCTTCCTGATTGGTGACATCATTCATGGTATTCTCTGATTCAGCCTCAGTCTTGGCATCTTCTATGGGGTTTGAGTCCTCGGTAGACAACTCGAGTCCTTCTCCTGCCATGATTGCAATCATCTCTTCGGCAGTCATGGAAGTATTAAGGTCGTAGATGCCCGGGCTGATCTTGCCTGCATTCTCAGACAGTTTCTCCTGTATAACAAAGAGCTTCGCATCCCTGATGAGGCCCTTGTTTTCAAGCAGTTCTCCTATTTCTTTTGTTCCCATACCGGAACCTATGGTTACGGAGACGATTCTTCCTTCTCCTTCCGTCATGGGCTTCTCACCGAACACCCTGTAGCCGTAGTCATATGCCGCCGTTGCATACCTGTATATGAACATGGCTGCAACAATAAGAACTATGACTTTAATGGCTATGGAAAAAACCGATGTGACTATGTCCTTAGTCTTCATTCCTTACACCTCCAGAATAATGGCAAGAATCATGGGTCTTCTGTTGGTCTTGTTCCACACAAATTCTCCCAAGGCTTCCTTTATTCTGTTTCTCATCTTGTTGTAATCGGTTACGCCTACTGTGACCATGTTCTGTATGGTTTCATCCATAAGTTCTGTCATCTCTCTCATAAGCTCATCCGATTCTCTTACATATATAAATCCTCTTGTGAGTATCTCAGGTCCGGCTACAAGATTGCCGTCACCGTCCAGAGCACATGTTACGATCATAATTCCGTTCTCGGACAGATGCTGTCTGTCTCTTAAGACCGCATTACCCACATCTCCGACACCGAGTCCGTCAACAAGTACGTCTCCCGTAGGAACTCTGCCGATCTTCTTCGCACTGTCTTCACTTATCTCAAGTACATCTCCCGAAGACAGGATAAAAATATTCTCTTTGGGCAGACCCAGTTCTTCAACAAGTTTTGCCTGAGCTACCAGATGCTTGTATTCACCGTGCACCGGTATTGCATACTTGGGATGCACCAGTGTGTACATAAGCTTGATTTCTTCCCTGCAGGCATGTCCGGAAACGTGTGTATCCTGGAAGACTACTTCCGCACCCTTTAAAAGAAGTTCATTGATTACTTTGGTAACCGCTTTTTCATTACCGGGTATCGGGCTGGATGAGAATATTATTGTGTCACCCGGGCCGATTGTAATCTTTTTGTGGGTGTGGGAAGCCATACGGCTTAAGGCCGCCATACTCTCACCCTGACTTCCTGTTGTGATTATTACCGTCTTTTCATCAGGATAATCCTTAAGGCTGTCTACGGCTATAAGAGTATTGTCAGGTATGTTCAGGCATCCGAGCTTTTGGGCCGTCTCTATTATGTAAACCATGCTCCTGCCTTCCACAACTACCTTACGTCCGTGTTTATAGGCAATATTTATTATCTGCTGTACTCTGTCTACGTTTGAGGCAAAAGTGGCAACGATTATTCTTTTATTCTCATGATCACTGAACAGACCGTCCAGAGTCTTGCCAACGGTTTTTTCCGAAGGAGTGAATCCCGGTCTCTCTGCATTTGTGGAGTCGCACATAAGGGCAAGAACCCCTTCGTGTCCCAGTTCCGCAAACCTCTGAAGATCGATGGCATCTCCGTATACGGGTGTATAGTCCACCTTAAAGTCTCCCGTGTGAACCACTGTTCCCGCAGGAGAATATATAGCCAGAGCTGCTGCATCAACTATACTGTGATTGGTTTTGATAAACTCCACCTTGAAATGGCCGAGTTCAATAACATCGCCGAATTTTACAACATTTCTTTCGGTTACATCAAGCAATTCATGCTCTTCAAGCTTATGCTCGATAAGTCCCATTGTCAGTCTTGTTGCGTATATAGGAATATTTATTTTTTCCAAAACATAAGGCAATGCGCCGATATGGTCTTCGTGACCATGTGTGAACGCAAAGCCTTTAACCTTTTCTGCGTTATTGATAAGATAAGTAACATCCGGAATTACAAGATCTATGCCTAGCATATCATCATCCGGAAAGCTCAGTCCGCAGTCAACAACTATAATACTGTCTTCATACTCGAAGGCAGTGATGTTCATTCCTATCTGTTCAAGACCCCCAAGAGGAATTATCTTTAATTTCGATTCCTCATTACTCCTGTACAAATTTTACATCCTCCAATAAATCTTCAAAAACACCCGCGACAGCCTCAAGCTCGGTGTCATCGGATACGATTGCATAAACAGCCTCCGATTCGTCGTCCTTAGACATATCCTTGAGTATGAGAGCTTCCCCGTCGCCCTCTTCAAAGTCTGTTACAAGTATATAATTAACACCCGATATTCTTGTCTGCTCCAGTACAAAAAACTCTACCGGTGCATCCCCGTCGGGACAAAATGTGATCTTTTCCAGTTTCATAGCTCTTATTCCTTATCAGTCTGCCTATTCTTCTTAAGGTCAAGATATCCCTGCAAAATAAAGGTTGCCGCTATCTGATCCACGTAGTCTTTACGGTTCTCGCGTCTTACCCCTGCTTCCATCATGAGTCTGTCGGCAGCAACGGTGGTAAGTCTCTCGTCCCATAATATGACTTCCAGTCCGGTCCTTCTTTCCAACTTCTCTTTGAATTCCTTGGTAAGCTCGACTCTTTCTCCTTCGGTGTCATTCATGTTCTTGGGATAGCCAAGAACAATCTCTTCCACCTCATATTCCTCTATCAGCTCCTCTATTCTGGCAAGTGTCTTTCTGAGTTTGTTAGCTGCATCTCTTCTGATGATCTCAACACCCTGAGCTGTTATCAAAAGAGGATCGCTTACTGCCACGCCGCAAGTCTTAGAGCCGAAATCAAGTCCCATTATGCGCATATATAAGCCTCGATTACTGCCAATTGTTGTTTACTATATATTGCTCGAGAAGTTCTTCAACAAGCTCGTCTCTTTCAACCTTCATAATAAGGCTTCTGGCACCTTTATGGCTTGTAATATAAGTAGGGTCACCTGACATGATATAACCGACAATCTGGTTAACCGGATTGTAACCCTTCTCCGTCATGGCCTGAAATACTGCCTCAAATACTTCTTTGACGCTGATTTCCTTCTCTGCTTCTACCTTAAAAAATTGTGTATTACCAAGTTCCTGCATTTATTTTCTCCTAGTGCTTTTAGTATACAATAAACCAACTATATCTTACATTATTTGGAAGATTCTGACAATAGGAGTAGCCCGTCATCGCGTATCTTTACAGCCTGTCCCGACAGCAGTGTATTCACCTCGTGACTCGCCTTTTCTATTATGGCGGGACAGTAGTCCTTGGTATGGCCCAAAAGATAGCTTATACCGTCTATCTCTTTCTCCTCTTCCGTCAGTATTTCAAGGACTTTACCTATCTTCTCTTTTCTAAAATTATAGCTGTTATTTTTACTGAGTTCTATGAGTCTGTCGCTTCTTGCCGACTTTACTGCATCGGTGTTCTGGCCGGGCATCTTGTCAGCGGTCGTTCCCTTTCTTCTCGAGTACTTGAATATATGAGTCTCATAGAAGCATATCTTTTTTACAAAATCGTATGTTTCTTCGAATTCTTCGGGGTTTTCGCCGGGGAAGCCCGTAATAATATCAGTTGTTATTGCCGGCTTGTCAAAATACTCTCTTATCAGACAGGTCTTCTCGTAAAACTCTTCCGTTGTATACTGTCTGTTCATTCTCTTTAAGGTTTCATCGCATCCGCTCTGAAGGCTTAAATGAAAATGAGGGCAGATTTTTCCATTTTTACTTATTCTCTCCAGGAATTCTCTTGTTATAATCCTGGGTTCCAAAGAGCCAAGCCTTATTCTCTTTATTCCTTCTATCTCCGATACCCGGTCAATTACTTCCAGAAGGTCCTTATTGGTATATTCACCGGAACCCGCCGCACTGTTGTAAGAAGTTACTTTTCCTTTTTCATCAGGGTAAAAGTCCAGGCCATAGGAACTTAAATGTATTCCGGTTATGACCACCTCTTTATATCCCTGATTTGCCAGATTGTTTATTTCCTCGAAAATCTCTTCTTTTTTCCTTGATCTGACTCTGCCTCTGGCCATGGGAATAAGACAATATGAGCAAAACTGATTGCAGCCGTCCTGTATTTTTACATCAACTCTTGTTCGTTCCGTAGAATATCTGAGAGAACACGCTTCATATTCCGGATTCTTGTCAATATCCGAAAGGATGGCTGTTTTTTCCTTGTTTGCCGCAATGTGTTCCTCAACGATATCCACTACTTTTGTCTTATTGTTATTACCTATAATAATATCTATGGCTTCATCTTTTTCCGCATTCTGTGCATCCGTCTGCACGTAGCAGCCTGTGGCAACAACCACGGAATCTGGGTTTTCCTTTTTTGCTTTATGGAGCATCTGCCTGCTTTTTCTGTCAGCAATATTTGTTACCGTACAGGTATTAACCACATAAATGTCAGCTTTTGTGCTAAAAGGCACAATTTTATAGCCTCTTTCTTCAAATTTTTGTTGCATTACATCCATTTCATATGTATTTACTTTACAGCCTAAGTTATGAAATGCCACAGTTTTCATCTTTATCACCGTTTTTTTCGTTAATTTTTGTTTATTGACTTTTTCTCATACGACAATTACTATTAAATCGAAGGTATGAAAGCTTATAAGGAGGTACATATATGAAGACAGTACAGATTTCACTTAATTCAATCGATAAGGTTAAGTCATTCGTTAATGACATTACTAAGTTCGATTACGACTTTGATCTTGTATCAGGAAGATACGTTATCGATGCAAAGTCTATCATGGGTATTTTCAGCTTGGATCTTTCTAAGCCCATTGATCTTAATATCCATGCAGAAGATAATGTTGATGCAGTATTAGATGTTCTTAAGCAGTACACTGTTTAATCAACTTATCTTTTTATTCAATGAAAACTTGAAGAGCAGGACAATGTCCTGCTCTTTTTTATTCTGATGTAACAACCAGAGTCTCTCTTGTATCCAGCGCTTCTTTAAACATCTCGTCTATGCAGTCATCAAGATGCTTCTCATGTCTCTTGATTACTTCCAGACTGGGTTTTGTAACCGGATGCTTTGCAACAAATATGGTACAACAGTCTTCGAAAGGCAGTATGGATGTCTCATAAGTGCCTATCTTCTCCGAAATATTAACAATCTCCTGCTTATCCATACCTATGCATGGTCTGAATACGGGAAGTGTACATACTTCATTGGTACATGCCAAAGATGCCATGGTCTGGCTGGCAACCTGTCCGATACTTTCACCGGTTATAAGTCCGAGACATTCCGTTTCCTTCGCTATGGTCTCCGCGATCTTCATCATGTATCTTCTCATTATTATGGTCAGCTCGTCATGAGGACATTTTTCATATATGGCAAGCTGAATATCCGTAAAATTCACTATATGAAGATATATGGGACCGCTGTACTTTGCCACCTGCTTGGCAAGATCGATAACCTTCTGTTTTGCTCTTTCTGAAGTATAAGGTGGTGCGTGAAAATAAACCGCATCTATCTTTACGCCTCTTTTTGAGATCATGTAACCTGCTACAGGGGAATCAATTCCGCCTGACAGAAGCAGCATTGCTTTGCCGTTTGTTCCCACGGGCATTCCTCCGGGGCCGGCTATTACTGTGGAATAGAGATATATCTTCTCTCTGATCTCAACAGTTATAAGATAATCCGGATCATGAACATCCACTTTCAAGCCTTCATATTCATCAAGCACCGCTTCTCCTATGAGAGCGTTGAGTTCCATACTGTCCAAAGGATAGCTTTTATGTGCTCTTCTGGCATGAATCTTGAAAGTATGATCCTTTGTATCGTGATTTCTTCCTATATAATCCACTACCGCTTTTTTCAGCGACTCCGGATCGCATACATCCAGCATCTCCACGGGACATATTCCCGTAATACCGAATACACACTGAAGGTTTGCCACGGTTTCGTCATAATCGTAGTCACCCAAAGCATCTACATATATTCTTCCTTCCGCTTTGTGGACATTGAAGCTTCCTTCACATCTTTTAAGAGCGTATTTTATCTGCTGCATCAGAGCATTTTCAAACAGATATCTGTTCTTTCCTTTTACGCCTATTTCTCCGTACTTTATTAAAAAAGATGAAAACATTACTCTCTCCTTGGATTAGTGTCTGGTATATTTTCTGAGCATCGGCAGTAATTCTTTAAGTGCCTCTACCGTATACTCCAATTCTTCTTTTGTGGTAAAAACCGAAAAACTGAATCTTATTGTGGAATCCAGCAGTTCTTTTTTTACTCCGATTGCCTTAAGGGTGGATGATATCGCAGGCTTGTTGGAAGCGCAGGCACTTCCGCTGGATACATATATTCCCTTATCTTCAAGAGCATGCAGAAGAACCTCCGCACGTATTCCGTCTACAGATACGCTTACAACGTGGGGAGCCGAATCTCTGCCGGTCAGTCCGTTGATCGTAAGTCCTTCTATATCGGACAGACTCTTTATAAAGAAGTCTTTCAGTTCATAGAGTTCATCAATATGCTTATCCAGATCCTTATATATCAGTTCAACGGCTTTTCCCATTCCCGCTATCGCAGGCACATTCTCAGTTCCTGAACGCATGCCTTTCTGCTGACCGCCACCGAATATAATAGGATGAATCTTAATCTTTTCATTAATATAGAGGAAACCAATGCCTTTGGGTCCATGTATCTTATGACCGCTTACGGAAAGAAGGTCAATATTCATCTTCTTGGGCATTATCCTGAACTTACCGTAACCCTGAACCGCATCAACATGAAAAACAATGGACGGATTGATCTTTTTAATGAGCGCTCCGGCCTCTTCTATGGGTTCAAGTGCACCGATCTCATTATTGGTATGCATTACAGACACAAGTATTGTCTCTTTTTTTATGGCCTTTTCAAGATCTTCGAGTCTGATTCTTCCATTATTATCCACGGGAAGATATGTAATCTCAAATCCCAGATCTTTAAGATGCTCACAGGTCTCGATTATCGCCGGATGCTCTATGGATGTGGTAATTATATGATTACCGCTCCTTTTATTTGCCATGGCGGTTCCTATCAGAGCAAGATTGTCCGATTCCGTACCACCGGATGTAAACAATATTTCCTTGGGCTGACATTTCAGATTTTTGGAAATAATGTCCTTAGCTTCCTTAATATAGTTCTCGGCCTGAAGTCCCTTATTATGCATACTTGAGGGATTTCCGTAATCCTCAAGCATCACTTTTTGTACCATATTTGCTACTTCTGAAAAAACCTTTGTTGTAGCGGAATTGTCTAAATATACTTCCATTTCGACCTCTTATTGTCAGTTATTTCTGCCTTCAAGAATGAAAACAAGCCATGACAGAACGGTCAAGCCCGCTGTCTCTGTTCTGAGTATTCTTTTTCCCAAAGTTACTGACTTTGCGCCGATTTCTTCGGCCATTTTAATTTCCTCGGGTGTGATCCCGCCTTCCGGTCCGATAAAGACTCCGACACTGTCTCCGGGGGCAATTTTATTTATCACATTGCGTGTATTTTCCATGTCGTCGGCTAATTCGTACGGAATTATCTTACAATTCAAGCAATTAGCGTAGTTACAAGCATCCTTAAAAGTCATAACATCTGTTATGCAAGGAATTGTCGCCCGCTTTGACTGTTTTGCAGCCGCTCTTGCAATTTCTCTGTATCTCTCAACTTTTTTCTTGGCTCTTTTTTCATCCAGCTTCACCACACATCTGTCCATGGCCACCGGTATTATTTCATATACACCAAGTTCGATTGCCTTCTGAATAACCAGTTCCATTTTGTCGCCCTTGGGCAGACCCTGGAAAAGATATATCTTTGACGGAAGTTCAGCCCCGTCTTCTTTAATGAATCTAAGCTCACACTTTACCGTGTCCTCGCCAAAAGAAGCAATGGCACATCTGTACTCTTTTCCGTCAATACCGTTGCTTACGGCGATCTCCTCGCCAGTCTTCATCCTGAGAACATTCTTTATATGATTGACGTCAGAGCCTTCTATTATGACGCATTTCCTCTCTACGTCAATATTCTCCGGCTCTACAAAGAACTGATACATTAGTTATCCTTCCTGGCTGTAACGTTGACCCATTCTCCCTGGTATGTGGTCTCTACAACAGTAAGTCCTGCGGATATCATCGCCTCTTTTACGGAATCTTCTTTTCCGTTTATTATTCCCGATGTTATATACACCGCACCCTTTTTCATCTGGCTCACGATTACCGGAGTCAGCTCCACAAGTACCGGGGCCAGAATGTTGGCAACCACTATATCGTAACAGTCATATCCAACCTTGTCCTGAACAGCCTTGTCATCAATGATATTGCCTATCATCATATTAAAACTGTTAGGATCTATGTTGTTGACTTCCATATTCTCTCTTACAGCTTCCACGGCACAGGGATCGAGATCTGTTCCCACACAATGTTTTGCACCGTACATAAGG
>JAEEGL010050580.1_pt1 | contig 23125 bp, 14 predicted proteins | sample 9134231 | NCBI WGS metagenome assembly JAEEGL01 (sample SAMN16246548, study PRJNA631951) | gut metagenome | biome: gut microbiome; feature: rumen; material: fiber-attached | host: Bos | place: Iran: Karaj | collected 2018-10
ATTCGGTTCCGATGCCGTCCGCTGGTACATGCTCACCAACTCACAGCCTTGGGACAACCTCAAATACGATGAAGCCGGCGTGCAAGAAGTCTCGCGCTCGTTCTTCGGCAAGCTCTTTCAGACCTATTCCTTCCTCGCCATGTATGCCAACGTCGACGGCTGGCACTTCGAGGAGCCCGAGGTCCCGATGAGTCAGCGCTCCGAGATGGACCGTTGGATTCTCTCGTCGCTCAACTCCCTCGTCCGCGAGGTCGAAGCCAGCTACGAGAACTACGAACCCACGCGCGCAGGCCGACTCATCCAGTCGTTCCTCATCGACAACGTCAGCAACTGGTTCGTCCGCCTCTCCCGCAAGCGCTTCTGGGGCGGAACGATGAGCATCGACAAACTCAGCGCCTATCAGACGCTCTTCACCTGCCTCGAGACCGTCAGCCGTCTCATGGCTCCCATCGCCCCCTTCTATGCCGATCTCCTTTATCGCGACCTGCATAGCGTGCTCGGCGATACCGCCTCCGAAGGCTCCAGCCTCTCCGTCCACCTCGCTTCCTTCCCCGTTGCCAATGACGCTCTCATCGACAAGGAACAGGAGTCGCGCATGGCTCTCGCCCAGCAGATCACCTCGATGGTCCTCTCGCTGCGCAAGAAGGAGCAGATTATTGTGCGTCAGCCCCTCGCTCGCATCGCCATTCCCGCTATCGACCGCGAGCAGCAGCTCCGCATCGAGGCCGTCAAGCAGCTCATCCTCGACGAAGTCAACGTCAAAGCCCTCGAATTCGTGGAAGGCGCAGGCCTGCTCACGAAGAAGGTCAAATGCAATTTCCGCACAATGGGCAAGAAGTTCGGTAAGCTGATGAAGGACGTCAACGCAGCTGTCACTTCGCTCTCGCAGGAGCAGATTGCCGAACTCGAGAAGGGGCAGCTCGCCCTCACGCTCCCCACGGGCGATGAGATTACCGTCGAACTCGAGGACGTCGAGATCTTCAGCGAGGACATCCCCGGCTGGACCGTCGCCAACGACGGCGCCCTGACCGTGGCCCTCGACATCACCGTGACCGACGAGCTGCGCAACGAAGGTATCGCACGCGAACTCGTCAAGCGCATCCAGAACCTCCGCAAGGAGAGCGGCTTCGAGATTACCGACCGCATCGCCGTGCAGCTCGCCCATAACGAACTGACCGACCGCGCAGTAGAGGCCTTCGGCGACTACATCCGTCAGCAGGTGTTGGCCGACAGCATCACGCTCGCCGACACCATCTCGGACGCCGTTCAGCTCGACTTCGACGACTTCAAACTCGACGCGCATATCGAACGCATGCGTCAAGCCTAACTGACAACCAAACTAACAAAAGCGAATACAAAACAGCAGTTACTAACACTTAGCATCCCCATACCTATGCAAGAGAAAACACGCTACAGCGATGAGGAGCTCGAGGAGTTCCGTACGCTTATCAATGAGAAACTGGCTATTGCCGAAAGCGACTACGAGAAAACCATGGATCGCATCATGAACCGCGACAGCAATGAGGCCGACGACACCGCCCCCACCTACCACGCACTGGAAGAGGGCAGCGAGACGCAGACCAAGGAGCAGCTCATGGCCATGGCCGTACGTCAGCAGAAATTCATCACCGGCTTGAAGGCCGCGCTCGTTCGTATTGACAACAAGACCTATGGCATCTGCCGCGAGACGGGCAAGCTTATCCCCAAGGAGCGCCTGCGTGCCGTACCTCATGCCACACTCAGCATAGAAGTAAAGAATGACCGCAAGCGCAGACCTTAAACGCAGACGCACGCTCCAGGCGGCCCTCGTTGCGCTTATCTTTGTCGGTGGACTCGTCGTTGACCAAGTTGTAAAGATTTGGGTCAAGACGCATATGGCCGTGCATGAGTCCATTCACGTGACGGACTGGTTCCAGCTGACGTTCATCGAGAACAACGGCATGGCCTTCGGCATGGAATTCTTCGACAAGATATTCCTGACCAGTTTCCGCATCGCAGCTACCCTCCTCGTAGGGTGGTACATCGTCCGACTCATCCGCAAGGGCGTATCCTGGGGCTTCCTCACCTGCATGGCCTTCATCATGACAGGCGCTGCAGGCAATATCATCGACTGCGTCTTCTACGGACTCATCTTCGACGATCCCTCTTGGCCGCAGGTGGCGACCTTCGTTTCCTTCGGGCAGGGCTATAGCACCTGGTTCTACGGGCGAGTAGTGGATATGTTCTATTTCCCGCTGGCTGAGTGGGACTGGCCTTCATGGATGCCCCTCGTAGGAGGCTCCCACTACGTCTTCTTCTCCTATATCTTTAACGTCGCCGATGCTTGCATCTCTTGCGGCGTCATAGCTTTGCTGTTGTTCTTCAGGCGTACCTTGTCTCAAGAATTTGTTGCCGATGCGTAAGTCCTTCCTCGTCTGCCTTGTCATGTCCGCTGTCGTGGCGCTCACCCCCGCGCTCTTGGGTTGTAAGCCTAAGCGCCCTGAGGGTATCCTCTCGCAGCGTAAAATGGAAAACGTGCTCTTCGACTATCATATGGCCCAGAGCATGTCCGACATCTCGGCACTCGAAGAAGGAAGTTCCGACGAACAACGTTATCAGCTTCAGGAAGCCGTCTTCCGCAAACACGGCATCAGTCGCGAGATCTTCGACTCTTCGATGAACTACTATTGCAGCGATCTGACGAAGCTCAACGTCATCTACAAGCATCTCAACAAGCGCATGGAACGGCAGATGCTCATCTACGGTTCTTTATCGCAGTCCAACGACATCTATGCCAGCATCGGCGTTGTAGGTGACACGGCTAACGTCTGGGGCGGACGGCCGATCATGCTGCTCTCTTCGCGCCAACAGGAGAACATCCTCAGTTGGAGTCAAGCCTGCGACAGCACTTGGCGCCCGGGCGACGATCTGATGTGGCGTTTCGCGCAGAAACTACTCACTCGCGACGCCATGCCTACTATCTACGTTGACCTCATCGTCAAATATAATAATGATTCCGTGCGCGGCGCGCACACGCGCCTGAGCGGACGCGATAGGGCTGAGATACGCATCGACAACCCCGACGACTGGACGCCTAAAAACGTCTCCGGCATCCTCTATATGCGCGCTACGACCGACGAAGATCAGGCTGCCCTCAGCATCCTCTCGTCTCATCAGCTTATTCGTTTCCACAAGATTATCGAGGATACCACCGCCGTCGCTTCCAGCACCCTCGGCGCCGACAGCCTCCGCACGGATACCCTTGCTAACGACTCGCTCTCCCGCCACTCCGGTACTGAGCGCCGCCTCTCGCCCGAGGAGTTCCGCAACCAGCAGCCCGTCGACCAGAAGATTGACGTCGTCAAGGAGAAACCTTATCAACCCTCCGCCCGTCCTACGCGTCAGCACTATCAGCAGCCCCGCCGCCGCAAAGTCCTTCAATAAGACGGCGTTCATTTACCTTTGTCCGTTTACCTTTGTCCATTTTCCATTGTCCATTCTCCATTGTCCATTCTCCATTGTCCATTGTCCATTGTCCATTGTCCATTTTCCATTCCTCATCGTCCATTTTCCATCGTCCATTGTCCATTGTCCATTTTCCATTGTCCATGCCCCAAACCTACCGCCGAGCTTTTCACAAAATCATCCTCCCATCTGGTGAAGAAGTCTTAATGGCCGTTGGTACCTTCGATGCCGATGGTCAACTGCTCTCTTGGGAGCCTTTAACCCGCGAAGAGGCCTTCGTTGAATGGCGTGGAGGTGTATTTGATGCACGCAAAAAGTGATTTTTTCCCTCTCTTTGGTGTTTTTTCCCGAAAATCTTTTGTTCATATAAGAAAAAGTACTACATTTGCTGCCGCAAAAGGCTCAGAAAGCCCAAAAACAAGTCAAAAGTACATACTAAATACAGCACAAAAGATGAAAGAAACGATTCTTGTGACCGGTGGAACAGGTTTCATAGGTTCACACACAACAGTAGAGTTGCAGAATGCAGGCTACGACGTCGTCATTGTTGATAACCTCTCCAATTCACGTGCCGATGTCATCGACGGCATTGAGAAGATTACGGGCATCCGTCCCGCCTTCGAGAAAGTGGACCTCCGCGACTTCGACGCTACCGAAGCCGTCTTCAAGAAGTATCCTCAGATCAGCGGCATCATTCATTTCGCAGCCAGCAAGGCAGTAGGCGAGAGCGTCGAGAAACCTCTGCTCTACTACCGCAACAATATCGTTTCGCTCATCAACCTCCTCGAACTGATGCCCAAGTATAATGTCAAGGGCATCATCTTCTCCAGCAGCTGCACCGTCTACGGCCAGCCCGATCAGCTCCCCGCCACCGAGGAAACGCCCATCAAGAAGGCTGAAAGCCCCTATGGCAACACGAAGCAGATCAACGAGGAAATCATTCAGGACACCGTCGCCAGCGGTTCGCCCATCAAGGCCATTCTGCTGCGCTACTTCAACCCCATTGGCTCTCATCCCACGGCCATCATCGGCGAGATGCCGAATGGCGTGCCTCAGAACCTCATCCCTTACCTCACACAGACCGCTATCGGCATCCGCGAGAAGCTCAGCGTCTTCGGCGACGACTACAACACGCCCGACGGCTCCTGCATCCGCGACTACATCTATGTCGTAGATCTCGCCAAGGCTCACGTCTGCGCCATGACCCGCATCATGGAGGACAAGACCGAGTCTCCCGTCGAAGTCTACAATATCGGTACGGGCAAGGGCACCAGCGTGCTCGAGTTGATTCACGGCTTCGAGAAGGCTACGGGTGTGAAGCTCAACTACCAGATCGTCGGTCGCCGTGCGGGCGATATCGAGAAGGTCTGGGGTAATGTCGACAAAGCCAACCACGTACTCGGTTGGAAGGCCGAAACCCCGCTCGAGGACGTCCTCGCTTCGGCTTGGAAGTGGCAGCTGGCCCTCCGCGAGCGCGGCATCATGTAAGTAAAAGGATTCTTATTCATAATTCCGTTTCATCAATTTTTGATAATGTGGTTCTTCCCCACAATGTAGGCGAAAGCCGGGCGGAACAATCTTCAGATGCGGTACGCGAGTATCGATAATGCAGACCCCGCCATATCCGGTTCTTTCTGTTTACCTGATTCTTAAAGGCTTATCGCCACATTATGTCGTGTTTTATTTTGTGTTTGTGTTGTGCTGTCCTGAGACGTGAGTCTCGGGACAGTTTTTTTTGTCTGCTGCTCATCGTTTTTAGGTAGGCGAATTCATCAATAATGGGTATTGCACGCCTCGCAGAAAAGCCGTACCTTTGCACCCGGAAAACAAAGAGACGCGAAGGTCTCTGCTCCAACAGCAACAAAATCATGAATAGCACATACAACCACGTAAAGGTTAAATCAATTCTTTTATATCGTTTTGAATGATTGAAAGCGCCGTCCGCGAGGATAGCGCTTTTATTATTTTTGCCCTTTGACGCTTAAAAATCATCATATACACGCGCTATTACAAATAATATTCGTATATTTGCAGCGGAAAACGCTTACAAAGCACTAATTCCATCACTTTTACAAACACCTAAAACATTATGAGCGACAGACAAAAGCGCTTTATCTTGCCTGAGAGCGAGATACCCACGCAGTGGTACAACATCCAAGCCGACATGGTCAACAAACCCATGCCGCCGCTCAACCCTGCGACGAAAGAACCACTTAAGGCCGAAGATCTCTTTCCTATCTTCGCCGAAGAACTGGCCCGCCAGGAGATGAACCAGACCGATGCATGGATTGACATCCCCGAGGACGTCCGCGAGATGTACAAGTACTATCGTTCGACGCCTCTCGTGCGCGCCTACGGACTGGAGAAGGCCATCGGAACGCCCGCTCACATCTATTTCAAGAATGAGAGCGTCAGCCCCGTGGGTTCCCACAAACTCAACTCCGCCCTGGCTCAAGCCTACTACAACAAGATGCAGGGCGTGACAAACATCACCACCGAGACGGGTGCTGGACAATGGGGTGCTGCCCTCTCTTATGCCGCTAAAGTCTTCGGACTGGAGTGCGCCGTCTATCAAGTGAAGATCAGCTACAACCAGAAGCCCTATCGTCGCTCCATCATGCAGACGTTCGGCGCCACGGTCGAGGCTTCGCCTTCGATGTCGACGCGAGCCGGTAAGGACATCATCACGCGCGACCCGATGAACCAAGGTTCTCTCGGTACCGCTATCAGCGAAGCCATCGAACTGGCCATGCAGACACCCAACTGCAAGTATACACTTGGCTCCGTCCTCAATCATGTCGCTTTGCATCAGACGATTATCGGCCTCGAAGCCGAGAAGCAGATGGCGATGGCAGGCGAGTATCCCGACATGGTGATTGCCTGCTTCGGCGGCGGCAGCAACTTCGGAGGTGTGGCCTTCCCTTTCATGCGCCACAACATCCTCGATGGCAAGAAGACCCGCTTCATCGCTGCTGAGCCCGCCTCTTGCCCGAAGCTGACGCGCGGTGTCTTCCAGTACGACTTCGGCGACGAAGCCGGTTATACGCCTCTGCTGCCTATGTTCACGCTCGGACACAACTTCATGCCTGCCAACATCCACGCCGGTGGCTTGCGCTATCATGGCGCAGGCGTCATCGTCAGTCAGTTGCTGAAGGACAAGATGATGGAGGCCGTTGATATCAAGCAACTTGAATCCTTCGAGGCCGGCACGCTCTTCGCCCGTGCTGAAGGCATTATCCCGGCACCCGAGAGCTGCCATGCTATCGCCGCTACTATCAACGAGGCTAAGAAGTGCAAGGAGACAGGCGAGGAGAAGGTCATCCTCTTCAACCTCAGCGGTCACGGACTCATCGACATGAGCGCCTACGACCAATACCTCTCGGGCAACCTCCAGAACTACGAGGTAACCGACGAGCAGGTCGCTGAGAACCTCTCCAAGATTGAGAAGATTATCTAATGTTTTCTCCTTCTTTAGCCTAGCATTCAGCTGGCTGAAGCCTTGCGTCAGAACTCGTTCAGAGAGATCCTCATTATTCATTTTATATGCGAAAGCAGGAGGGCACCCCTTTTCAGGAGTGCCCTCTTTCGATGGGATAGATGGGATAGATTGAATAGATGAGATAGATAGAATAGATAGAATAGATGGGATTCTGGTGACTACTTCACGACAACCTTCTGGCTGTTGACGACGTAGAGGCCGCGCTTGGCGGGGATGCGGGCGTCCGTTTCGAGCCATTCGTGGAAGATGACTTTGCCTGCGAGGTCGCAGACCGTCACGTGCTGAGGCTCAGCGACATGGATGTTGATGCAGCCCATTCCGCCAGCTGCCTGCAACGATTGTTCGGCGCTTACCGCGAGTTCTTCGATGGCGTCGGCACCACCGGGTCGCTCGCCGTTGCCTTCCTTAGCAATCAATAAGCGTTGGTAGAGCAGGAACTGACCTACGGCCAGACAGAGTTGTCCGCTCATGTTGCTGAGCAGCCCGAGGCTCACTTCAGTTGGCTCGGTAAGTTCGAAGGTGATGGTATGATCATCCACGTTGGCGTAGGCGAGTGCGTCGGTCGACAGCTGTTCGGTCGTGGGCAGGATATCGCCCTTGCCTGCGACGATATAGGTCCCTTCGGGGTACCAGTTGTAGCCGGCTGTATCGCCGTCGCGGTCGGCTGCGAACTGATAGATGCCGGCAGGAAGCTCAACCGTCTGATAGATCATCAGGTCCTTGACCGAAGGCTCGAAGCCCGACCACGTCGTCTCGAGCGTCAGGTAGTTGCTCTTCTCCGTGTCGACGTGCCACTCCGTCAGGATGTTGCCGTTCTTGATGTTGTTCACCTGCTTCCAAGGCGATATTGTCGGGCTCATCAGCAGCTTGAGGTAGCGCGAACTGTTGGCTGGGTTGACCGTACCCGAACCTGTGCGGAACGGATGCTTGTAGTTCTTCAAGTAGTTGGCTGTCACGTCGTTGACATCGCCGTTGGGATTGATGTTGAAGATGCCAAGTGAGCTCTCCCAGGCATCTCCGTCGGGACCGAAGTTCAGGCGACGGCCTGTGAGGTGATGCGACGAGCGGTCGATGACGTTGCCGCTGCTCTGGTTGAAATCGTAGTAGAGCAGAAGTGCTTCATTGTCCTCGGGGTTGCTGACGGGTTCGTTGGCGATGCCGATGATGTTGGCCTGCGAGATGGCGTAGTTCCAGACGCGCAGTTCGTCGATGATTCCGTTGAAAGGCGCTTCGCTGCCACCGATGGAGAAGTGATTCATCACGGGCACCTTGACCGCCAGACGGGCCGTGTTGAGCTTCATGCCGTCGCGATAGAAGGTGGCGACGCCCGACTTGTAGGCGATGGCGTAGTGATGCCACTCGTCGAACACGATCATTCCCGCGTTGCTCTGTCCGCTCTTGTTCGCGATGTCCAAGCTGATGGCGCCTGTGGGCTTGACCGTTAGCTGGAAGGTCGACGCTTTGTCGCCGATGTGGAAACCATCGGCCGTGATGCGTCCAGGGTACAACCACCATTCTATGGTGAAGTCCTTCAGCTCGCTCGCGCCGAAGGGCGATTCCGTCTCCACGAGATCGTCGAGGTTGTCGAAGTAGAGGCCGTTCTGGCCGTCGGCGTTGCAGACGGTAATGGCCTTGCTGCGCGTGACGGAGCTGCTGCCGATGTCATTCTTTGCCGTCAGCCGGACGTCGTAGAAGCCGGGCGTATCGAGCACGATGGAGTTGTACTGCCCTGGTATTCTGTAGATTTGCGAGCCGTTGCCGACATCCCACGTCCACGATTCGGGATTGTACTTCGACTGATCGACGAGATAGGCTTTCTCGCCTTTGAGGACGATATTGTTCTGTACGCGGAAGGCGGCTTCGGGACGCACTTTCTTGACGGTTACGGTCTTGGTGGTCGACGTGCTGCCCGCGCTATTGTAGGCAGTCAGGGTGACGCGGTAGTTGCCGAAGGTGGTGAAGGTGGCGCCTGCGTTGACCGTCTTGATGACGGGATTCTCAGCCCCCTCAATCTCCCATTCGAAGTCGGCGTTGTCCAGCGGAGTGGAGGTGTTGACGAACGAGATGTGCTCGCCTGCCGGGATGTCGCCCTCGGGTACGCGGAAGTCCACTTTCGGTAGCGAGGGTGCGACGACGTTGACCTCGGCCGTCTTCTCGGCGACGCTGCCGTAGAGGTTGGTCGTGGCGAGGTGAATCGTCTGCTTGCCCGCTTCCGTGAAGACGACGATGGGGTCGGTAGTGCCCTTGAGCGTCTGCTGCTCAGCCCCCGTGAACGTCCATTCCCATTGGGTGGTACCGATACTGCTGAGGTCTTTCACCACTAAGGGCTTGCCCACGATGGCGTCGGTGGCGCTGCTGAAGTTGGCGAACGTCTCCTGCGAGAGCGGGTTCTGCGGAGCGCCGAATTCGGGCGCGAGGAAGGTAATATTGGCTTTGTTCTCGATGAGTGCGTCGCTCTGTCCTTTGGAGTCTACGAGGTAGAGGTTGTCGCCCTCCTCGCGCGTGTTCATCTTATAATAGTGCTTCAGCCCTTCTTGGAGGTCAGGGTAGGCAATCTCGCTGGTGAGCGACTGCATGATTTGCTCCTCGGTGCGGGCGCAGTCCCAGAAGCGAATCTCGTCGAGGAAGGCGTACCAGGGGGCGTCATAGACCTTCTTGTAGTCCTGCGTCGTACCTTCGGTTTGTCCGAACACAAGGTCCGTGGGGCTCTCCAAGCCTTGATGTCCGTAGCCGCTGCTCCAGTTGATGATGCGCTTGCCGTTGAGGTAGACGCGCATGTTCAAGCCCTCGTTGACGATGGCCACATGTTTGAAGCTGGCCGGGCGGAGCGTCGTCGAGGAGCGCGTGTAGTCGCCGCCGTCGTGCCCTATCTCGATCTGCTGGTTACGGTTCACCTTGAAGAAGAAGTTCGTCTTGCTGGCTTTGATGCCGTAGCTGTCGGCAGTAGGACTGGAGCGCGGGTAGATCCAGAACTCCAGCGTGAAGTCCTTCGTGGCTCTTGTGCAGAGGTCGGGGATGGTGAATTTGCCTCCCGACTTGATTGACGCTACATCGTTCGTGGTCGCTATCTGCGAGGCATCCGACTGGCTGAAGATCGGAGCCGAATGCTGGCTCTCGACGTCATGTCCGTTGATGCGGTAGTTAGCGCTAACGCTATAGCATCCATCGCCTTGGAGCTTTGTTGAGACGTCTGTCGCCGTTACGGTGGCGAGCTGTTCGCCGTCCTTGTAGATGATGTAGTTGGCAGGTTCGTAGCGGCTGCCAGCCGGAGCTTGCCAGCAGAGCAGGTCGCCGCTGATGTGCAGGTTGCGCGGCTCGGGCACACGCTCGCCGCAGACGACGGCCGTGAGTTCAGTCTTCTTGCCCTTGCTCGGTACGACGACGGGCGCGTTGAACGTGAAAGGCACCTCAACGCCGTCGCGGTCCAACGTATAGTCGATGATGCTCACTTCGTGGATCTTGCCTTCGCCTACGCCCCATGAGCGCGTCTCGACCCAGAAGAAGTACTTGAGCGGGCGCGAGGGGTCGAAGTCGGAGGTGAGGTCGCTGAGGTCGTAGCCGAATTCCATCGGCTCGTAGTGCAAGCCGTCGGTCCAGCGCCCCAGCATCGGAACTGCCGGCGCGGGTTGTACCTTTCCGCTGTTGCCATCGCCGCCATAGTTGAATTGCAGCAGCGCCGTTTCCTTGTCCGGTTTCTGGGCCGTGGTGTCCTGGGCGACGCCTATGTGCAACGAGATCTCAGAACGATGGTCGTACTCCATCTTGACACGTAGCGTGCGGAGGGGGCGGTAGTCGCGCAGGACGTCGTAGTAGCCGGGTCGGAAATAGTCCGTCCATCCCTTCACGTGATTGGCCTTGGCGTAAGGGCAGTAGATAAAGCCTCCATTGCACCAGTTGCCCCAAGAGTTGACCATGATCCAGGCGCCTATCTCGTCCTTGTCCTTCTCGCCTACGACGCCGTTGCTGTCGAGGTCGAACTCGATGCGGTCGTCATAGCCGACGATGGTCATGGCATGGTTGTAGGTCTCGCCCCATTCGGCGACGTAGTACATATTGGTGACGTCGATCTCGTCGTTGACCTTCGACTTGGGTATCTTGCCCCATTCGCCATAGGCTGCCAGGCCGACGCCGCAGATGCCGCCGCTCGAGTAGTTCTCGTCGCCACAACGGTTCCAGAGGTAGTTCTTGACGACTTCGCGCCCTTCCTCGGTCTCGACGGAGAGGGCGAACGTGTTGTCGTGGTCGATGCGGTTGTGCATTGCCGCGAACCATCGGTCGTAGCCCTGCATCCATCCCGTGTCTTCGTCGCCGATGTCCTGCGGGCCGAAAAGCGTGCAATAGGTACGCCCGCCGTAGGTCTGCACATTGGGGATGCCTATATGCTGTCCTTGCTCGGTATAGCCGATGCCCGAGCCAGCCATGAGCCAGCTGTAGTGGGTCGGATACATGCGCTCTTCGGTGTCAGCAGCTACGAAGCGGGCGGTATTGATCTGATTGGTGAACTGGTACCAGATGCTGGACGCCGCGCCGCACGAGCCGCCGCTCTGGTTGATGATTGGCGGGAAGGCGGGAGTCAGTCCGTTGTGGACGTAGACGGGACGTTTCTGCCCGGTTGCGGCCTCGCGCATGCGAATGCGTTCGACCATCTTGCGGTGTGCTTTCATGTCCACTCGAGCCGGATTGGGGTCGGGCAAGTCGGGGTAGCGCTTGCGATCCCATTTCTGCGGTTGAGCCATCGTGATGCCTGCGACGCAGAGCAACACAACGCTAGCGAATAATCTCAGCTTGTTCATAGGTCTATTGTTGTTAGTTTTCAGATTTCGGTCGGTCGGGAGGCCTGTAAGAGGCTGGCAAGAGGGTTGTCAAGGGTAGCTTGCTGTGAGACCGTCAAGAGGCCTGTAAGAGGCTGTGTTGAGGCCGTCAGGAGTCGCTTGCTAAAAGGCCGTCAGGAGGCCTTTATGAGCCTGACAAGAGGCCGTCAGGAGTCGCTTGCTGTGAGGCCGTCGGGAGGCCTGTGAGAGGCTGCAGAGAGGGCTGCCGTAGAAAGTGTCATGAGGGCGCTAAGGATGGGCAGGAGGCCACAGGAGAGCCCGTCAAAGCGGCTGCCGAGTCGGCATTCATGCGCGCAGAAAGGAGTGGAGCGGAGGAACACGTTTGTCCCTTCCGCCCCTCAACTTCTTGCTATTTCTTGAACTTCTTGAGCGCGCCTTCCAGCCAGTTGACGAAGGCCGGGATGTCCTCCTTGTAGCTGTAGGAGCCTGCCAGCGGATGGGCGTCGTGGTCAACGAGCACGTAGAACGGTTGTGTCTGAGCGCCGAACTTAGAGCGTTGCAGGTAGCTCCAGCGGTCGCCAACGGTGCGCAGTTTGCGGGTAGTGCCGTCGGTCTCGGTCACCTCGACAGGGGCGTTCAAAGGCGTCTTGTCGTCGACGTAGAGGCTCACGAGCACATAGTCCTCGGTCATCAGTTGCTTCACGCGGGCATCGGGCCACACGGCAGCTTCCATCTTGCGGCAGTTGACGCAGCCGAAGCCGGTGAAGTCCAGCATCACGGGCTTGCCTGCCTTGCGTGCGGCGGCCATACCTTCCTCGTAGTCGGTATAGACGGCCTCGACGGTATTCTGGTTGAGGTTGAAGTCCTGCGTCCACATGGGCGGTGCGAAGGCGCTCACAGCCTTGCAGGGAGCTCCCCACAGGCCAGGTACCATATACAGGGCGAAAGCCAGCACGCAGAGGGCCGAGAGGAAGCGCGTCACGCCAATCTTCGGACGAGCGACGACATTGCCTTCGTCGTCGTATTCATCCTCGTCGTGCGGCAGGCGAATCCAGCCGAGGAGGTAGAAGCCCATGAGGGCGAAGATGAGTATCCACAGGCAGAGGAACGTCTCGCGGTCGAGCAGGCGCCAGCCATAGGCGAGGTCGGCCACCGAGAGGAATTTCAGGGCGAAAGCCAGTTCGACGAGGCCGAGCACGACCTTGATGACATTCATCCAGTTGCCGCTCTTGGGCGCAGATTTCAGCCAGGTCGGGAACATGGCGAATAGCGTGAACGGAGCGGCCAACGCGAGGGCGAAGCCCAACATGCCCACCGTAGGCGCGACCACGGAACCGCTCGTGACCATGTCGACGAGCAGGAGGCCGATGATGGGACCTGTGCACGAGAATGACACCAGCACCAGCGTCAACGCCATGAAGAAGATGCTCAGGATGCCTGTCGTCGACGAGGCTTTCTCGTCCATCTTCGTCGACCACGAAGAGGGTAACGTAATCTCGAAACCTCCTAAGAATGAGGCGGCAAACACGACCAACAGGGCGAAGAGGAACAGGTTGAAGATGGCGTTGGTGGACAGCGCATTCAGCGACGAGGGACCCCAGATGAGCGTCACCAGCAAGCCGAGTCCCACATAGATCACGATGATGGAGAGGCCGTAGAGGATGGCGTCGCTGATGCCCTTGCGCTTGTCGTCCTTCGAGCGCTTGAGGAAGAATGAGACGGTCATCGGGATGATGGGCCACACGCAAGGCGTCAGGAGGGCTATCAGTCCGCCCAGGATGCCCAGCAGGAAGATGCCCCAGAGCGAGCGCGACTGCGTGTCGGACGACGCATCGAGGGCGTGCAGTTCGTCGATGACGGGCGCCCAGAGGGCTGCGTTGTCGCCAACGATAGCGCTGGCTGCAACGGCGCTGTCGGCCTGCTCCTGTGCGGCCAGGGAGTCGGCTTGTGCGGCCAGGAGGGCTGCCTCGTCCGCCTGTTCTTGTTCGGCGGTCTTGTCTTCTTTCTCCTCTTGCTTCTCGGCCTCGGCTTTCTTGTCGTCGGTCTTGGCATAAGTGCCGTTATAAGTGAACTCAATCGGCGTGGGCGGCATGCACGTCTCGTCGTTGCAGGCGCCGTACTCCAGGTAGCCCTCGGCTTTCCACGGGCCGCCTTTCAGCTTCAGGCGTTGCGTGGCCGTGGCCTTCGTCTCGAAGTAAGTCACTTCGCAATCGAAGATGGCGTCCTGCTCGCGTTTGGGGGCAGGGGAGAGGCGGAGCGCGCCCTCCTTCTGAGCGCCTTCCAGCTTCTCGAAATTCATGGTCATAGCCGTCGGGCCGCCGTCGTTCTCGGGGCCGTAGACGTGCCAACCGGGTTGGATGTCAAACGAGAACACGAGGTCCACGAGGTCGTCATGGCCTGCAACGGTCTTTTGTTGTACCGTCGTCTTGACGGGATTCTGCGCGAAGGCATGCATGCCGACGGCACATAACAAGATGATTAAGAGTTGCTTGAGCAGTTGTCTCATAAGTGAAAGGTAAGATTTTAGCGTTTACGGGTGTAAAATTACGTCCTTTTTTTAATATGGCCAAATTTTAGGTCGCTATTTTTGATATTTCTTGCTCAATAGGCTCAAAACGAATGCCCACTTCCTTTTCCCCTTCGCTCCCCTCTCTCGGCCATCACGTCCCAAAAACGGGGGGGCTCCCTCGTTTCCCTCGCTTCCTTTCGGCTCCCTTCGCCTCCTTTCGCCTCCCTTCGCCTCCCTCTCTCGGCCATCGCGTCCCCCAAAAAACGGGGCCTTGTAGAGAAGAGTCTGATGGCAAGTCAAGCCAAGAGTACAGTCTCAGTCTCAAATCTCAATTAGAAAATAAAGACATATTCAACTCATGAACTTCTTTGTATTCTTATTATAACTAATTAATAATCAATAATATATAGTATAATATCATATAAAAAGAAGAAGTGTTGGGGTGCCTTTTTTTACAACTGAGATTTGAGATTTGAGACTTAATAAATGTTGACGAATGAGCCCGTCAATCTCTAACTCTTTATGAAGCAATGAATTACAATGCCCTCCGCTGCACTCCATTGGCGATGCTCAAGTCTCTATAAGGCACAAAAACATGCAAATTGCTCCTCTCGCAGGCCTCAAAAAGCCGATAGAATCGCGCAAAAACCTCGACCAACCGCGTGAAAACCGTATTCTTGATGCTTATTCCTGCTTTTGTTGTTCATTTGTCAATTGAGATTTTCATGCCGTTTGGCAACAAATACTACGATTTCAGCGGTCAAATGGGGCATTATTGGCATTTCGAACAACGAAAAGGCACCCTCAGACTGCACGAATATTCGCTCAGGGCTACGAGAATATTCGTACAAGGCTGCTTGCATATTTGCTCATGGTCGCGTGTATATTCGCTCATAGTCGCACGGATGGCGCTTCATCCGCCAGGCCTACATCTCGATGGTGTAGAGAGGGCAGCAGTATTAAGCCTTGCAGGTAATGGGGTGTTGAATACGGAAATCGCGGCAAATTGCTTCCACAAGATCGGACAATTGGCCCTTATTACAGCCCGAATCCGCTACCGGATTGGCCATCATGCCGCATGGCTCCTTCCAAGTGAGGTCGGGTTACTGATATTCCGAAACGCTGATGTTAGCGCCAAGGGCGGGGAAAAGCATCGGAATCAGGGGTCAGAGCATGTCTTTTGAGGCCTCTGAGAGCAGAATTTGGCTACATTCTGTCCCCTTGCCCAGCTTGGGCATCGAAGGCGCAGAACCTTGAGTAATATCGTATTTTATTGATTTACTGCTTTTTAGATGATTAAACATGCGTCCATAATAGTCAAGCGTTCCAGTTGTTCCAGTTGTTCCAGTTTTTTTTGGATGTCCCATTGTCTCCTTATTCATATATAACTATCTATATATTAATTAGTTATATAGTATTATAAGGGGTGTGTATGCCCTTCAAAATTAATTGGAACAACTGGAACAACTGGAACGCTACGACCGTTGACGACTTACTTCCACTCCTCTTCTACGAGGCCCTTGAGCGACTGGCGCAATTCCTCATTAGCGAGGAGGACGATGACATAAATGGTGGTGTAGTTTTAACCGTTTCAATTGATGAGGTGTTTAATACCGCCGTCAAGTCGGGGCATCGGTACAAGGCGTTTTAACCGTTTCAATTGATGAGGTGTTTAATACAACGGAAGGAGAAACATCTGCAAAACCGTTGCTTTACCTCCACGTTGATGAGTCTACAAGAAAGGTATATTGGTGGGATATAAAATAAAAAAAGAGGCAGTGCCCGCATACTGGTTGCCTCTGCCTTGTTGAGTTCTACAAGTGATTCGAATATGCTGAAACCCTTACTCACAAGCGCACATCCTTCGATGACACTACAAAGGTAAGCGATTTTTGCGAACCGTGCAAGTAAAACGCAAAAAAAGTTCATATAAGTAGTAAAAAAGAAAGTTTTAACCGTTTCAATTGATGAGGTGTTTAATACAAAAATGCTATGCATATAAAAATAAAACGGAGCCCTAAAGCTCCGAGTGGAGGTTCCGGCCAGGCACGAAGCTTTGACCAGTACCGCTGCAAAGGTACACATTTCTTCCCAATCTCCAAACAAATTCTCAAAAAAATGAAGCAAATCGATAAAAATGCCCTTTTCGACTGGGGTTTTAACCGTTTCAATTGATGAGGTGTTTAATACTCGAAGGCATCGAAGAAATTACAACAAGGTGATGGTGGTCGTGAAAGGCGCAGATGCGATACGGACATATAGGGCATAAAAAAGAGGCTTTCGCCTCTCTGCATCCGGTTATGTTTTGCTAAGTGCCAGGCGACGTCGTCTACGTGTGGCGATTACACCCAAGTTCAAGAGGTCTCCCAAGTGAACTCCCGAATGCGAGGCAAAGATACAACCATTCTATAGATTATGCAAGTTTTTCGCGTTAATTTTTCGAGAATATTTGGATATTAAATTTATTTCGGGTACTTGTTTTAACCGTTTCAATTGATGAGGTGTTTAATACCCATAATGCTGTTATTTTTCGGCAAAAATAGCCAAAATAAGCTAAATGCACAAATATTTATCGCTAAAAATTGGGGTAGTTCGGATAAAGTGCTTATCTTTGCATCAACAAAAGTCCTTGGGAGTTCTTTGGGGCGACCTACTGAACATTGGCGTGGCGGTCTCATGTAGATGGCGACGCCCTCTCCGAAAAGGAGAGATTGTAACCAAGGCAACCACAAGGAGGCTAATGCCTCCTTTCTTTTATGCATCAAACTCATAGATTTTGTCATGTCCTTTTACTACCGCTAAAGTTTTAACCGTTTCAATTGATGAGGTGTTTAATACCTGTATCTTGTAATTGGTATATATTGAGATAGTTGCGGCATAGACTTCGCTCAAAAAATGGTGTTTTTTATCTGCTTTGTCTTCAAAAGCCTCGGTTTTTTCCTTCATTCTCGGCAGAGATCCTGCATCACAAGGCCGGCAAGAGTGAAGCCGAAGATGGCGGTCGTGTGGGCTATGGTTCCGTTCACGTGCACCTTCTGCTCGTGCCAGTCGACGGGGGCGGAGTGGCTCCGACTGACATTTGTTTCTGGACTATCGGTCTGACTACTCTGTTCGGGTTTGCTCGCGAATGCTTCGTCTCTACTTGCAAGCATTTCGTCTTTATTCTCGATGACTTCGCCGTTTTTCAGCATCCCTTCGCCTTTGTTCGTCAGCACTTCGGGGGAGTAGACGACGCGGAACTTGCGGGCAGGGAACAGCTTGGAGCGCTTGAACTTCTGCCGGAGGGCACGCGCCAGCGGACAACCCTTCACGTTCCAGAACTCATCGACGCGAATCTGCGTGGGGTCCATCTTCAGAGCGGCACCCATCGATGAAAAGAACTTGACATGATGGGGTAGGGAGGTAGCATGCCGAATCAGTTCGGCTTTACATTCCAGCGAGTCGATGGCATCGATGACGTAGTCGTAGGTCTCGAGATGAAAGGAGTCGCGCGTGGAGCGGTCGTAGACGCCTTCAATAGCTTCAACCTCTGCTTTAGGATTAATGGCCAAAAGTCTTGATTTCATGGCTTCTACTTTCACGCATCCTATCGTCTCTGTCGTAGCCGGACATTGGCGGTTCACGTTGGATGCGTCTACGCGGTCGCTATCCACCATCGTCAGATGTCCGATGCCGCTCCTGATGAGGCTCTCGGCTACCCAGCTGCCCACTCCTCCTACGCCAAAAATTATGACGCAGCACGCCTGTATGCGCGCCATCGCCGCCTCGCCGACCAAGAGGAGCGTGCGGCTGAAAATTTCATTTTCAATTGCCATTTTTTCCTTAAATTTGGTGCGAAGGTACGTTTTATTCTTAACAAAACCAAAAATAGACCGCATTATTTGCTTGTCAGCAAAAAAAAGCGTACCTTTGCATCGTAAAAACAACAACCATTCATAAACTTTATACAAATGACCAAAAGCGCATTGCAAATCGCAAGGGCTGCCTATCAGCCCAAGCTCCCCAAGGCACTCCAAGGCCCAGTAGCGGCTAAGGAAGGTGCTGCTACTCAGAGTGTTGGCGACCAAGCCAAGATCAAGGAACTGTTCCCGAACACATACGGTCTGCCCGTCATCGAGTTCGTGGCTGGCGAGGCTAAGGAGCAAGCGCCCATCAACGTGGGCGTCATCCTCTCCGGCGGTCAGGCTCCTGGCGGACACAACGTCATCAGCGGCCTCTTCGACGGCGTCAAGAGCATCAACCCCGCCTCCAAGCTCTACGGCTTCATCCTCGGCCCTGGCGGCCTCGTAGACCATAACTATATGGAACTCACGGCCGACATCATCGACGAGTACCGCAACACGGGCGGCTTCGACATCATCGGCTCGGGACGTACCAAGCTGGAGAAGAAGGAGCAGTTTGACAAGGGTCTTGAAATCCTGCGCCAACTCGGCATCAAGGCACTCGTCATCATCGGCGGCGACGACTCCAACACCAACGCTTGCGTGCTGGCTGAGTACTATGCAGCCAAGCAGTACGGCGTGCAGGTCATCGGCTGCCCCAAGACCATCGACGGCGACCTGAAGAACGAGCAGATCGAGACTAGCTTCGGCTTCGATACCGCTTGTAAGACCTACTCCGAGCTCATCGGTAACATCCAGCGCGACTGCAACAGCGCTCGCAAGTACTGGCACTTCATCAAGCTGATGGGCCGTTCGGCCAGCCATATCGCCCTCGAGTGCGCCCTGCAGACACAGCCTAATGTGTGCCTCGTCAGCGAGGAGGTTGAGCAGAAGGAAATGAGCCTCGACGACGTCGTCCGCTACATCGCCGACATCGTGGCTGCCCGTGCTGCCGACGGCAACAACTACGGCACCGTGCTCATCCCCGAAGGCCTGATCGAGTTCATCCCCGCCATCAAGAAGCTCATCCGCGAGCTCAACGAAGTGCTGACCGACCCCGCAACGGGCGAGCCCCGTGAGTTTGCCAGCGCCGACGAGCAGATCGCTTTCGTCAAGGGCAATATTGCCAAGGACAACCTGGCTGTGCTCGAGAGCCTGCCCGAGGACGTCGCTCGTCAGCTCTGCCTCGACCGCGACCCCCACGGCAACGTGCAGGTCAGCCTCATCGAGACCGAGAAACTCCTCTCGCGCATGGTTGCCAAGCGTCTGGCCGAGATGAAGGCCGAAGGCAAGTATGTGGGCAAGTTCAGCACGCAGCACCACTTCTTCGGCTACGAAGGCCGCTGCGCTGCTCCGTCGAACTACGACGCCGACTACTGCTACAGCCTCGGCTTCAATGCCAGCCGCCTCATTGCTGCCGGCAAGACGGGCTACATGAGCATCATCCGCAACACCACGGCTCCCGCAGCTGAGTGGATTGCCGGTGGCGTGCCCATCACGATGATGATGAACATCGAGCGCCGTAATGGTGCCGACAAACCCGTCATCCGCAAGGCCCTCGTGGAGCTCGACGGCGCTCCCTTCAAGTTCTTCGCTGCTCATCGCGCAGAGTGGGCTCGTCAGACGGCTTACGTCTATCCCGGTCCTATCCAGTACTTCGGCCCCACCGAGGTCTGCGATCAGCCCACGAAGACGTTGCAGCTGGAGCAGGCCAAGTAAAAAAGACCTGCTTTCGCGCTCAACACATCCACGGCGAAACAACGATCACCTTGAACAAAACCAAGAAATCACCCACGTCAGCGGTGCCCTCACTCTCAGGTGCGGGTACCGTTGTTCGTGAGCGAAAGTCACAGAAGCGGCGCTCGCCCCAGCGTTCACAGCAACGCTCGGGCCGACGTCGTCGCAAGAGTTCCCATAAGCCCTTCTGGCGGCGCGTCCCCCTGTGGGCGCTCGTCACGGGCGTGGGGCTTGTCGTGGCCCTCTACCTCTTCCTCTTCTATTATTTCTTTGTCGGACCCTTCTCGTTCCGTTGGAAAGCCATCTACGGCGACCCCGTCTACCCCGAGGGCTATGAGGTCCGTGGCCTCGACATCAGCCACTATCAGGACCGCATCTCGTGGGAACGACTGCGCAACGCCAACATCAGCGGACAGCCCGTGCGCTTCGTCTTCATCAAGGCCACCGAGGGCGAGAGCCTCATCGACGAGAACTTCAACGAAAACTTCTATCAGGCTCGCCAAAACGACATCATACGAGGCGCTTATCATTTCTTTGTGCCTGACGTCGATGCACGCCGACAAGCCCGGTTCTTCATCAAGCAGGTGCACCTCGAACAAGGCGACCTGCCGCCCGTCCTCGATGTCGAGAAAGCGGGCAAACTCAACACTCAACAGCTTCAGAAAGCTGTACGCCAATGGCTCGACATCGTCGAAAAGCACTATGGCGTCAAGCCCATCCTCTACACAGGCTATAAGTTCAAACTCCAATACCTCAACACCCCCGCCTTCGACGACTATCCCTATTGGATAGCGCATTACTATGTCGGGAAACTCGAGTACAAAGGCCCTTGGGCCTTCTGGCAGTATACCGACGTCGGACATATCGACGGCATCAGCGGCTATGTCGACTGCAACACCTTCAACGGTACGCTCCAGCAGTTGCATGCCCTCACCATCAAAGCAGAAGAAGTCGACCTTATCGGTCTTCAAGAATAAATCCACGCAATACCGCGAAACAACGACATTTCAGCAGGTTAGCGACTCCCGCATGGCCCGCTTAAACGTAATGACAAAATGAAAAAGACAATCCTTTCACTCACTCTTTGCCTCCTCGCTTCAGTCTGTACAGAGGCACAACAACTTCAACTCAAGTACGCCGATTTCGACCAATGGATTACGCGCGACGTCAAAGAAAGCAAGATCATCGGCGGCGCCACGAAGACCCTCTACGAGATAGGTCCCGCGGGCACGTGGGCAGGCGCAGTCCCCTATGTCAATCAGGGCGGTTCACCTTGGGCCAACAGTAATGTGATGGCCAAGGTGGCTGGCGTCGTCAAGACCAACACCAGCGTCTACCGCGAGCGTCGCGGCTCGGGCTATTGCGCCCGAATGGTCACCCACGTCGAGGGCGTCAAAGTGTTCGGCCTGGTCAATATCCATGTTCTCGCAGCCGGTTCCATCTACGTCGGCGCCATGATAGAGCCCATCACCAGCTCCAGCAACCCTATGGGCAAGCTCGACTACGGCATTCCCTTCACGGCACGTCCCAAGGCGTTGCAGTTCGACTACAAGGTGAAACTCTCAGGCAAAAGCGACCGCATCCGTCAGACGGGTTTCAGCCCCGTCAAGAGCATTCCCGGAATGGACATGCCCGCCGTCATCTGCCTGCTGCAGAAGCGCTGGGAGGATAGCGAGGGCAACATCTACGCCAAGCGCATCGGCACGGCCATCCATTATTTCACCAAGGATTCCGAGTGGGTCAACGGCGCTAAGTTCAACATCCATTACGGCGATATCACGGGCGAAAGCTACTACAGGAGCTATATGAACCTCTTCCAAGGTGGCGACGACCAGAAATATGCGCTCAACTCGAAGGGTAAGATCGTTCCCGTTCGCGAAATCGAATGGGCCGATGCCAACGACACGCCCACTCACCTCTGCCTGCAGTTCGCTTCCAGCCACGGAGGAGCTTACATCGGAGCCGAAGGCACCACGTTCTGGATCGATAACGTCAAGTTCGTATATTAGTTCCCGCGATAACCTCCCGCGATTACGCTTGCCCAATGTAATAATCTAGCGAGAACGACTTATGCCTCATTCCACTCCCTATTATCTCCTCGAAGAGAGCAAGTTACGCCGTAACCTTGCCCTCATTCGCGACGTCTCTCGGAGAAGTGGTGCCGAGATCATCCTCGCTTTCAAGGCCTTTGCCCTTTGGAAGACGTTCCCCATCTTCCGCGAGTACATCAACGCCACTACCGCTTCGTCACCTGATGAGGCTCGCCTTGCGCTCGAGGAGTTCGGAGCGCCTGCTTACACCTATAGCCCTGCCTATACCGAGCGCGATTTCCCCGAGATCCTGCGTTGCTCATCTCATATCACCTTCAATAGCCTCTCGCAGTTCCGCCGTTTCCAGCCGCTCGTTGAGGCCTGGAACGCCTCGATAGCGCCCGTCGGTTCACCCGACGGGGATGGCTGCCCTCCTCGCCGTGCCATCTCCCTTGGCCTGCGTGTCAACCCGGAATATAGCGAGATAGAGACCGAGCTCTACAACCCATGCGCTCCCGGCTCGCGCTTTGGCGTGCTGGCTGCCGACCTCCCGTCGCCCGAAGTCTTCCCCGCATCCATCGAGGGCTTCCACATTCATTCCCATTGTGAGAGTTCGGCCGACGCCTTCGCGCGCACGCTCGTACATATTATAGATAAGTTCTCCCCTTGGTTCCCTCGTCTCAAGTGGATTAACTTTGGCGGTGGTCATCTCATGACGCGTGCCGACTACGATGTCGAACTGCTGGTGCGCACCCTTCGCGACTTCCACGCTCGCTTCCCCCATCTTCACATGATTCTCGAGCCCGGTAGTGCCTTTGCCTGGCAGACTGGGCCCCTCGTGGCTTCCGTCGTGGACATCGTAGAGAACAAAGGCATTCAGACCGCCATCCTCGACGTCTCCTTTACTTGTCACATGCCCGATTGCCTCGAGATGCCCTATTATCCAGAGGTGAAGGTTCGGTATCAAGCGTCCAAGGACTCTGCTGTCGCTACCCTCGAGCAAGCCCCGACAGAACCCTCGGTTCTTTCTTCCTCCCCTTTTATAAATGAGGAAACAGTCATCAATCAGGAATTCCCAACTTCTGCCGCTCAAGTTCATTCTGCTTCCTCCCTCACAGAAAAGGAAGGGGAGGGGTCTTCAGGTGACGAGTCTTCGCTCTACCGCCTTGGTGGCAACTCGTGCCTCTCGGGCGATTTCATGGGTTCGTGGCGTTTCCCTCGTCCTCTTTCGGTAGGCGACGAGATCATCTTCG
>JAEEGL016364720.1_pt1 | contig 23125 bp, 18 predicted proteins | sample 9134231 | NCBI WGS metagenome assembly JAEEGL01 (sample SAMN16246548, study PRJNA631951) | gut metagenome | biome: gut microbiome; feature: rumen; material: fiber-attached | host: Bos | place: Iran: Karaj | collected 2018-10
GAGGAAAAACTTGATGAATGCAAGCTTCTTGAAGGAATGCAGGACAAAATCGAAAGGATAACGCTCTATGCTCCCGGAAGAAAAGATCGTAACATTGCTGAAGAATAAAAAACTTAAAATCGCCGTTGCCGAATCGTGCACCGGCGGGCTTATCTCAAAGCGCATAACCGATATTCCCGGCGCTTCCGACATTCTGGATATGGGGATAGTGTCTTACGCAAACAGCATAAAAGCACGCTTTCTGGGTGTATCGGAAGAGATACTTAATACAGTTGGAGCTGTATCCGAACAAACTGCCGCAGCAATGGCAAAAGGAGTTTGCGAGGCTGCAAATGCGGATATAGGCGTTTCAACGACCGGCATTGCGGGACCGGGAGGCGGAACGGAAGAAAAGCCTGTGGGACTTGTATATATTTCCGTATATTTCAGAAATGGAAAACAGACGGTAAAAAAACTGAACCTTTCGGGATCAAGGAAGGAAATCAGAGAACAGACCGCAAACGCCGTGTTTGAAACGGTACTGAATGAATTGACTGAATGAATTATAAAAAAAGGAGTTCACCGATTTGGTGAACTCTTCTGTTTATTTGAGTTTTTCCCACTCGTCTTTCATAATTCCGTAGTAAAGCACATCAGAAAAAGTTCCGTCGTGCTTGCGGTAATGCTGCCTGAGTCTGCCCTCGTAGATCATTTTGTTTTTCATCATTACCTTGCCCGAAGCAACGTTTTCCTCTTCATACGATGCGCCGATTTTATGTGCGCCGAGTTCCGTAAAAGCAAAGCCTATAGCCGTGCGCACAGCCTCGGTCATCAATCCTCTGTTCCACCAGCGGGAACCCATGCAAAAGCCGAGCTCAAGGCGTTCGTCACGTTCCGATATGGCGTGAAAATCTATGCTGCCTATTACGGTGTTTTCATTTTTAAATTCGATTATCCAGTTGTAAGTCATCGGGTTTATGTAAAGAGAAATAATGCCTGAAATATATTCGGCGGTAACCATTTTTGATTCGTGCGGATTCCACCGCAAATATTTGGTTGTTTTTAAATCGGTTGCCCAATTTTCAAACATTGCGTCTGTATCGCTCATTTCAAATCGCCGTAAAATAAGTCTTTCGCTTTCAAGGCGGACCGTTCCTTTATGTTTCATATTTCTCCTTTACAGAATGTATTCTTTGTATTCGCGCTGAGGCGTCATGCCGAGCGATTCGTAAAACTTCAGCGCGGCAGTATTGCATGCCCATACGTTTAATGTGATGTTATGGCATTTTTCCGTTTTGGCAAACGCTTTTACCGCTTCAAAAAGCGCTGTTCCTATTTTTTTGCCTCTGTAAGACGAATCAACGCATAAATCGTCGATATAAAGCGTTTTTATTGGCAATAAAACCGCACTGTTTTGCGGACATATAAGCTGGCAGAAAGCGTATCCGCGAACGATGCCGCCTGTTTCCGCAACAAAAACGGGCCTTTTTTCATCCGTAAATATTTCTTTGAGCTCATTTTCGCCGTATTTTGTAACATTGCTTTTGAAAATATCGGGTCTTCCTTCGGCATGGACCGCAAGTACCTGAGAAAGAAGATCCATAATGATCGGAATATCTTTTTCTTCGGCTCTTCTGATAAATACCGTGGACGCTGGAGTTTTTTCAGTCATTTTTATTCTTCTTTCTTTTTTTCAAAAAGGTTTTCGCGTATAAAATCTAGGCTTTCGTTCAGTGTTTTACTGTCTACGCCTTCAGGCTGATGCGCGGGCGCTTCAAGAGTGACAGTGCCGTCATATCCGGATCTTTTGACAAGAGAAAAATACATATCCCAGTCGATATTTCCTTTTTTGGGCTGCGGAATTGGGTTTACCTTCGCCCATTCCTTATATCCGCCTGAATAGTCGTTTATATGAAGATGCGAAACCCTTTTCATGATCGGACTTTTAAGGGTTTTTTCAAGCTCCGCATGAAACTGCGCGGGGCGGGAATCGATCAGAAAGCGCATATCGGGATAAATCGAAGCGAGATTTTCGAGATGAAAGAGCGGAGATGACACACAGCAGAAAATATTTTCAAAAACGGGCAATATTCCGTGATCGGCGCAGATATCCGCTACCTCACCCGCACGCCTGTAAATAAGCTCGGAGTTTTTGTCGCTGTCCGTTCTGCCCCATAAGTGGATCACTGCTTTTTTTGTTTCGAATAATTTTGCCGTTTCAAGGTTTATTTTAAGCAGTTTTAGCGCTTCGGAATATCTTTTCGCATCTTCTGAGCCTATTCCGTCGCCTATATCTTTATCAAAATGCATAACGGGGATATAAAGCCCTGCGGAAAGGTATTTTTCGGTCACTTCCTGTTTTTTAAGATAAAAATCCGGAAAAATCATAAATTCAAAGCCGTCGCATCTGAACTCGTTTTTATGTTCAGGTAAAAGATCGTGATTCCGGTCATTGATCCTGCCGATAAACGTGCCGGTAGATAAAAGAAGTTCCATATAACACCAATGAGATTTTCTGGTAATATTTCGCAAAGGTCTTCTGCGGTTTCATCTTATCATACTTTTTGGTTTTTGTCAAGCAAAACGCAAAAACGGCTGAAATGATCCAGCCGTTTTCTTATTGTCTATAATATCAGTTTTCAAATGCCGCCTGAAGCGTTTGTTCGGGCAGTTTTTTCGTAAATGCGCTTACTATCGGAACAGATACGAAAGATACCGCCATTGCCATTACGCCGCACATTGCTACATCAAACTTGATTGCGGGAACGAGAAGAGAAAGTGTGTAGTATACCGCAAAAACAGCGACGCCCGAAAGAAGGCCGCACCATGCGCCGGCACGGGTGGTTTTCTTTGAGTAAAGCCCCCAGATGTACGGACCGATGAAGCTTCCGGATACAACGCCCCATGAGAAGGACATGATCGAAACGATTATTGAGAAGTTAAAGAGTGCAAAAACAAGGGAAAGAATGATAAAGAGAAGGCAAAGCGCTCTTGTGATCACCATTTGCTTCTTTGAGTTGTCTTCCTCCCTGCCCTTTTTGAACGCACCGAGAAGGTCAACGCTGATGGCTGTAGATGAGGTAAGGACTATTGAAGAAAGTGTTGACATTGACGATGAAAGAACGCAAAGAAGAATTATGCTGAGAAGGATATTTCCGAGAACGCTTGAAGAGAATGCCGCGTTGAGCATTGTGGGAACGACGCTGTCGTATCCGCCTGCGATATCAGGCGCTCCGTTTGCGTTTGCGTCGATGAAAAATCTTCCGAGAGAGCCTGCGAAGTATGCGCCGCAGCCTATGATGATGCAGAATATAGTTGAAATAACGGAACCTTTTTTGATTTCGTTTTCATCCTTGATGGCGTAATATTTATGGACCATCTGAGGAAGTCCCCATGTGCCGAAGCTTGTAAGAAGGATATTCCAGAGAAGGAAAGATGCGTTTGAACCGCCGAAAATGCTTGTAAGCGTGGGGTTTGTTTCGCCGAGGGATTTTATCGCGTTGCCAACACCGCCTACATTCGGGTGGTTTACAAGCGCTACACACATTATAACAACGCCTGCGATCATTATGATGCCCTGAACAAGGTTGCTGATAGCGGAAGCGATATATCCGCCGAGCACGAGGTATGCTGCTGCAAGGACCGCAACGATTATCATGCATACCGTAGTGGGTGACATACCGAGGATATCATTCGGGAAAATCGAACCGAAAAGAGAACCGAGGCCTTTGTATACGGTAGCTGCATACGGAACGAGAAAAATAAATATTATAACAGCCGAGTAGATCTTCATTCCACGGCTTTCGTAACGTGCGCTGAAAAATTCCGGCATCGTGCGGGCGTTGAGCTTACGGGTCATTTTTCTTGTTCTTTTTGCGAGAACGAGCCATGCCGCAAGAGCGCCTATAAGAGCGTTGCCTATACCTATCCACATTGCGGCAAAACCGACATCCCATCCGTTTTTACCTGCATAACCGATAAATATAACGGCGGAAAAATATGTTGTGCCGTAAGAGAACGCCGTGAGCCATGCTCCTATTTTACGTCCGCCCAATAAAAATCCGTCCAAGGTAGACGATTTCTTGGACGTGAAGATTCCGATCACTATCATTATAGCCGCAAAAACAACGAGTGCGACAATTGCGATGATCTGTGTGTTCATTTGATTTTCCTGCTTTCCTGCGTTTACTGCATAAAATTAATAGATTTAATCCCGCCTGACGTTGATCTCCCAAAGACCCCGGTTCAGGACCCGAATTTTGAATAATTATACCACATTATTTATAAATTGTAAACTGGCATTTTAAACATAGTTTTTCTTTTTTTTCATGTCTCAGTTGTTGAATATTTACAAAAATGAGAGTATTTTCACCAATTATTCACACCGGTACAAAATTTGGCAATATATTTTGCACTGATTGTTTTATTATATATATTAAAAGCGGGAGAATATTAACATATTCTCCCGCAATTATATCGTTTAAATTTCGATCAAATTGGATTATTCCTTCTCAGGAGCGGATGCAAGAATAAGATCGGACGGGATCGTGATCGCTGCAAGATATTTATCCCAGTAATCGATGTTGCCTTCAATTCTCTTTGCGGTCTTGCCTGCGCCTACTGCATCTTTTGCTTCTTCGCAAAGCTCTTCAACAGAAGCGGTTGCGTCAAGAGCAACAGATACATAAAGATCAGTGTCAAGTTCGATTCTGCCGCAGCCTACAGACCAGTACTGAGTGGATTCTGTGGGTTCGCTTGTTCCGTTTGTACGGCTGAGTAAATCTGCTTCGCTGTTGAAGAATGTGATATACTGTTTTCTCTTGGGAGATACAACATAGTTGTAGCCGTCGCCTTCAACGATCATGAGGTTCTGCTTGTCATCATAAGTAAGTTTGCCGTATACTTTGCCTGCGAGGTAGAAAGAACCGTCTTTCTTGAAGGTGATTCTTCTTGCTACAGTTCTGTAACCTGCAAAGTAGTCCATAACCTCAGCAGCTGTGCCGTTGGGGTATTCGAGAGTGGAAACTATACCGTAAGGATACCATGTAGTGGAAGCGTCTGCTGCCGCATACTGGAAGCCTTTTTCTATAGAAAGAACTTTGTAATCCTGGAATACGAGGGGTGAGCCTGCACCGATAACAGAGAGAGTAACGTTAAGAGTCATAGCGGAGATATCATCTTCTGCCGTGATCTGCTGAGAAAGAATCTCGGTGAGGTTGAATGCGAAATGACCGGTAGCATCGGTATCGTTCTGAGCGAGGATGGAGTATGTGGGTTTCTGAGAAGCGCCGGTAACTTTCCATTTAACGCCGGAGCTGGAAACGACATCAACAACCGCTACGAGATCAGTCTGGAAATCAACGGGGATCTTTTCTCTCATTGTAATGTTCTGAGTAGCTGTTTCGTCTCCGTCGGGAATCGTTGCGCTTACTTTTGTGCCGTCAACGTCAAGAGTCATTTTCTTAACTGTGTAACGGGTATTTACATCTTCTGCATCCTGATCGTAAACAGGAAGGAACAGTTCGGTTCCGCCTACGCCGTTTGCGGATTTGCTTTCAACAACAAAGATAAGATCGTTGAAAGATTTGGTTACTTTTTTCTCGCCGTCAAGAATACCGAGGTTCAGAGGCAGTCTGTTGTAGTTGCCTGCGCTGCCGCCGGAGTATTCGTCAGGGTTGATAACGAGGTTGCAGACGTTTTTGGATGTGTCGGGAAGTCTGAGCCAACGCTGCTGAGTTGCTGAGCTGTCTTTCAGATCATTGCTTTTTATGCCGCCATTCTTGACACCGCCGTTATCACCGCCGGCGCATCCGACCATAAGACCGAGGGTCAGCAAAAGGACCAACATAATCGAAATGAATTTTTTCATACTGATGATTCATCCTTTCTAATTTTAATATGCTAATTCTTCTTTGTCAAGAAAGATTACATATTCTTTAATGATGTGGTTATATAACTATTCTACTATATAGACATAAATTTGTCAAGAGTTTTTTATTAGTCAATATAACCAAAAATAACGGTCTCAAAAGGAAGATTTTATACGCAAATGTAAAATATGCTCAAAAATAGCCTTTTATTCCGCTACAGAGTCCTCAGAAAGGGCTCTTTCAAGCCATATATCGGCAATAACCATTGCCTGATACAGCCCAACTTTGTCTGCCCGCTTCACGATGCGGTCTACCGCTTTTACTTCGGGATCGGTCAGCTGCAACTGAACGGAAACTTTGCGGGCAAGTTTGAAGCCGTCGAAATCCTCGGTGGAAAGTATCTGGAGCATAACCACATATTTATCTCCGGGATTGCCGTAATAGATCATATTTCCCATACGAACGAGCGGTTTGCCCTTAAATGTCAGAAATTCCGCTTTCTTTTCTGCCATAAACTTCCCCCCTTTCTGTTTTTAACACATATATTATACCATATAAACAAAATATTGTCAAGGTTTTATGAAAATATTCCCTTGACTTTTTCTTTATATTTTGATAGAATGTTAATATGTTACGACAGCTGCGAAACAGAGCTGTTCTTTACATTATTATATAGAGAGGCTTTTTCGCAACAGCGTTTGCTTTTCAAAAAACACATTACTATATCGAAAAATTTATTATCATATCGGAGGAAAGATCATGAACAACTATCAGATCGCCAAAGAAAAATACGCTTCTATCGGCGTAGACACCGACGCTGCGATAGAAAAGCTCAAAAAAATAAAACTTTCCCTTCACTGCTGGCAGGGGGACGATGTTGTGGGCTTTGAAAAAACAGGCAGCTCTCTTTCAGGCGGCGGAATTCAGACTACCGGCAACTACCCGGGCAAAGCAAGGACTGCAGACGAGCTGCGCGCGGATCTCGTAAAAGCGTTTTCGCTTATTCCGCAGAAGCATAAACTCAATCTTCACGCAAGTTATCTTGAAAACGGCGGAAAATTTGTTGACAGAAACGAAATAGAGCCGAAGCATTTTGCCGGATGGGTAGATTTTGCGAAAGAAAACGGCATAGGACTTGATTTCAACCCCACATATTTCAGTCATAAATATTCCGATGGAGGATGCACGCTTTCATCCCCCGACAGCTTTATACGCGAATTCTGGATCGAACACGGTATCCGATGCAGAAAGATCGCAGAATATTTCGGTAAGGAACTCGGTCAGAGATGCAACACGAATTTCTGGATGAGTGACGGCTGCAAGGAATCTCCGATAGACAAGATGGCGCCGAGAATAAGAATGGCGGAAGCTCTTGACAGGATATTTGCCGAAAAAATCGATCCGAAATACAATAAAGACTCTGTTGAAAGCAAGCTTTTCGGCATAGGCAGCGAAAGTTACGTAGTAGGCTCTCACGAATTCTTTATGGGCTATGCCGCCAAACATCCCGAAATTATGATCACTCTTGACGCGGGACATTTCCACCCCACAGAGATCATTTCCGCGAAGATCAGCGCAATTGCGCAGTTTTACAACGAGCTTCTCCTTCACGTTTCACGCCCCGTTCGCTGGGACAGCGACCATGTAGTTATTTTTGACGACGAACTCCGCGCAATAGCACAGGAAATAGTAAGAAACGATCTTCTTGACAGAGTAAATATCGCTCTTGACTACTTTGACGCAAGCATAAACAGAGTTGCCGCATGGGTAGTAGGCATGAGAAGCACGCAGAAAGCGCTTCTGAACGCCCTGCTCGAGCCGACGGAAGCCCTGAAAAAAGCCGAGCTTGAAGGAGACAACACATCAAGGCTCGTCCTTACCGAAGAATACAAATATTTCCCGCTCGGCTATGTATGGGAAGAATTCTGCCGTCAGTCAGACGTTCCCGCAGGCGAAGAATGGCTTTGCGAGATCAAGAAGTACGAAAAAGATGTTCTTTCAAAGAGAATATGACCGTAAAGGACTTTTATGAAAAAAATACAGATGAAAACGCCGCTCGTTGAGATGGACGGCGATGAAATGACGAGAATTATCTGGCAGAAAACAAAAGACGAACTTCTATGCCCGTATATCGATCTGAAAACTGAGTATTACGATCTCGGTCTTGAAAACAGAGACAAAACGGACGATCAGGTTACGGTAGATGCGGCAAACGCAACGAAAAAATACGGCGTTGCCGTAAAATGCGCAACGATAACGCCTAATGCGCAGCGTGTTGAGGAATATAATCTGAAAAAGATGTGGAAAAGCCCGAACGGAACGATCAGAGCGATCCTTGACGGCACGGTTTTTCGCGCGCCCATTCTCATAGACGGGATAAAGCCGTATATTCCCACATGGAAAAAGCCGATCACGATAGCGCGTCACGCTTACGGAGATATTTATTCAGCGGTCGAATCGCAGGTTGAGGGCGGCTCTAAAGCAGAACTTGTTATAACCGATAAAAACGGCGCTGAAAAAAGACTCACCGTAAAGGAATTTGACGGAGACGGCGTTGTGATGGGTATGCATAACACAGACAGAAGCATTGCTTCTTTTGCCCGCTCATGCTTCAACTACGCTCTTTCGACGTCTCAGCCCATCTGGTTTGCTGCAAAAGACACGATATCAAAAACATACGATCACCGTTTCAAGGATATTTTTCAGGAAATATACGACAGCGAGTATAAAGAGAAATTTGCCAAAGCAGGTCTTGACGATTATTTTTACACGCTTATCGACGATGCCGTTGCAAGAGTTATACGTTCCGACGGCGGATTTATATGGGCGTGCAAAAATTATGACGGCGACGTTATGTCTGATATGCTTGCGACCGCATTCGGCGACCTTGCGATGATGACCTCGGTTCTCGTTTCGCCGGACGGCAATTTTGAATACGAGGCGGCTCACGGAACGGTCCAGAGACATTATTACGCGCATCTTCGCGGTGAAAAAACATCAACAAACCCGATCGCCACTATTTTTGCGTGGACGGGAGGTCTGAGGAAGAGAGGCGAGCTTGACGGAATAAGCGAGCTTTGCTCTTTTGCCGATAAGCTCGAAAACGCGTGCATAAAAACCGTTGAAAGCGGTGTTATGACAAAATCTCTCGCGGCGCTTTCAACAATAGAAAACAAAAAAACTGTCAATCTTGACGAGCTTCTTTGCGAAATAAAATCAAATCTTGATAAATCACTCAATCAGAAATAAGGTAAAAAAAATGAAAAAAACAGTTCTTGTTGTTATGGACGGCGTAGGCACAAATAAAAGCGACTACGGAAACGCTGTTCTGAGCGCTTATACGCCTGTTCTTGACAGGTTGAAATCCACATGTCCTTATGTTGACATCAAAGCACACGGCACAGCGGTCGGTCTGCCCTCCGACGACGATATGGGCAACAGTGAAGTAGGCCACAACGCCCTCGGCTGCGGTCAGATTTATTCACAGGGCGCAAAGCTTGTAAACGAAAGCATTGAAAGCGGCAAGATATTTGAGTCGGACACATGGAAAAATCTTGTTTCTTTCTGCAAAAACGGCACAATGCATTTTCTCGGCCTTCTTTCGGACGGAAACGTGCATTCAAACATAAAACATCTTTTTGCGCTTATTGAAAGAGCGAAAAAAGACGGTGTAAAAACGGTTCGCGTTCATATCCTTCTTGACGGCCGTGACGTTCCGGCAACTTCAGCCCCGATATATATCGAACAGCTCGAAAAAGTTCTCGCATCGCTTTCAGATTCTTCATTCGACGCCCGCATCGCATCAGGCGGCGGCCGTATGCAGATAACTATGGACCGCTACGAGGCAAACTGGGCAATGGTCGAAAAAGGCTGGCACACGCATGTTCTGGGCGACGGAAGATATTTTGATTCCGCATCTCAGGCTCTTGAAACGCTCAGAGCCGAAACCGGCGCGATTGACCAGGATATTCCGCCGTTCGTAATTGCCGAAAACGGAAAACCCGTAGGAACGGTAAATGACGGCGACAGCTTCGTTCTTTTCAACTTCCGCGGAGACAGAGCAATAGAAATAAGCAAAACTTTCGACTCCGGCGAGGATTTTGATAAATTCAACAAGGTCCGCTGCCCGAAAGTTATGTATGCGGGCATGCTTGAATATGACGGGGACCTGAAAATTCCGAAAAACTACCTCGTTTCTCCGCCGAGCATCAAAAACACTCTCTCCGAACTGCTTGTGAAAAACGGCAAAAAGCAGTTTGCGATTTCCGAAACGCAGAAATACGGTCACGTAACATATTTCTGGAACGGCAACCGCAGTGAAAAATTTGACGATAAACTCGAGGTTTTCGAAGAGATCCCGTCTGATATCGTGCCTTTTGAACAGAGGCCGTGGATGAAGGCTGCAGAGATCACCGACAGACTGATCGAAGTGATCTTAAGCGGAGAATACGATTTTATCCGCTGCAACTTCCCCAACGGCGATATGGTCGGTCATACCGGCAACTATGCCGCGGCGCAGATAGCCGTTGCGACCGTTGACCTCTGCCTTGCAAGAATAATCGAAGCGGTAGACAAGGCGGGATATACGCTTCTTGTTACAGCAGACCACGGCAATGCGGACGAAATGTATGAGAAAAAGAAAGAGGGTCAGCCTCCCAAACCGAAAACAGCTCATACTCTCAATCCCGTTCCGTTCATAATATACGACAAAAACGAAAAATACGAGATCGCCGAAGGCAGTTTCGGTCTTGCAAACGTTGCGGCAACGGTAGTAAAGATAATGGGCATAGAAAAGCCGTCAATGTGGCTTGACAGCATAATAAAATAATCATAATTCACTCTGCCGCGTTCGATTTCGGGCGCGGCGGAATTTTACGGAGACTCAGATGAAAAAACCCGAAATATTATCCCCTGCAGGCGATTATTCAAAACTTGTATACGCGGTATTATACGGAGCAGACGCAGTATATATCGGCGGAGAGCATTTTTCTCTGCGCACAGCCTCTGCAAACTTTCCGCCGAGCGAAATGGCGGCAGGTATCGAATTTGCCCACAATAAAGGCGCAAAGGTATACGTTGCCTGCAACGCGGTTCCGCATGACGATGAAGCGGAATTATTTCCCGAATACATAAAAGGCGTTGCCGCAGCAGACGCTGATGCGGTTATAGTTACAGACCCCGGACTTATGATGCTCACAAAAAAGCATGCTCCGTCACTTGAGATACACATCTCAACTCAGGCGTCAACAGTAAACTCGGAGTCATGCAGATTCTGGCATGAAATGGGCGCAAAAAGAATAGTTCTGGGCAGAGAGCTTTCGCTTGACGAAATATCGCGCATAAGAGAAAACATACCCGATGATCTTGAGCTTGAGGCGTTCGTTCACGGCGCGATGTGCGTGTCGTATTCGGGCAGATGCCTGCTTTCGGACTTTATGACGGGCAGAAGCGCAAACAGAGGAGAATGCGCCCAGCCATGCAGATGGAAATATGCGCTCACGGAAGAAAAAAGGCCGGGAGAGTATTTTCCGATAGAAGAAACAGACACCGGCACATATATCATGAATTCGCGCGATATGTGCATGATAACTCATATTCCGGAGCTTATTAGAGCAGGGATAAACAGTTTTAAGATCGAAGGACGGGTAAAAACCGAGTATTACGTTGCGTCGGTTACCGCGGCATACAGAAAAGCCGTTGACGACTGTTTTTCGGACATAATGAAATACTCCGAAAACCTCGATTCGTATTACGAAGAGGTATGCAAGGTAAGTCACCGCGAATATTACGAGGGTTTTTACTTCGGAAAGCCGAAAAACGGGCAGAATTACAAGGAATCGTCGTATATAAGGGACTATGAGCTTATTGCCGTAGTTGAAAAATACGATACCGCCAAAAAACTGCTCAAGGTATCGCAGAGAAACAAGTTTTCAGTAGGAGAAACATGTGAGATAATTTCACCGGGCAGACCGTTTCAGACTTTTACCGTAGGCAGGATGTATAACGAAAACGGGGAGTTCATTCTTTCCGCTCCGCACGCCGAAATGCCTGTATATATAGAATACGAAGACTACGTTCCGCCATATTCTTTTATAAGAAGAAAGAAGATAGACTGAGTTTTACCGATCTTTAAAATAAAAACAAGGGAAGCGCCGATCTGGCGCTTCCCTTTATGCTTTCGCAAAGTGTTTTTATTTGCTTACAGTGATCTGCAAGGATGCTATTTCAATGTTGTTGTAGCCTGCAACATGAACGGTGATTTTTTGATTTTCCGAAACAACATTGGTTTTGATTGTAAGGTTTGTCGATGTATTTGTTGCTATTGTTTCGTATTCTGTTTTACCGTTTTCAAATGTTGCGATCGTTTCTCCGCTTTCTGATGTGATAGACCAGTTATACGAAAATGCCGTTGCATTCGAAAGTGTTACCGTTACGCTGTTGCCGCCCCTGACATTTGTTGACGTTGCCGTCAGTCTCGGGTTGCTTGACGAGGTTGAAGAACCGGAAGATGAGTTGCTGCTCTGAACGGTCACATCAATATATACTATCGAACCGTCCTGAAGATTTACGGTTATTCTTGTCGGGGTGCTGCTTGTTGCGTTTGCTGTAATTATAAACTCATTGTTGAGCGTTGATACGCTTGCTCTTGCCGGGTTTGCGCTCGTTGCTCCCGCTATTGTGCTCGTTGTTCCGAGAACATCAGCTATTTTAACTGACTGTTCGGGAACCATAGTGTAAGTTTTAACCGGATTGCCTACCGTGATCTGAACGGTAAGGATCTCGGTTCTTACAGTACCCGAAACAGTGTAAACATGAACGTCTGCCGTGCCGGGACCTACAGCTTCCCAATCGCCGTTGGCGTTTACTTTTACAACATTTGTGAAGGATGTTTCAAAAGTATCGCCGCCGTAAAGTGATCTGAGGTTTCCTTTATCGCCTACGGTTGCGGAAAGTCTTGCGGTTGCGGTCGTGCTGCCGCTTGACTGTTTTGCGTTCATTACCATTATGGTGAAGTCTTTGCGGATAAGCTGGCTCGTTCCGGCGAGGGCGTATGTTACCTGCGTTGTCATTGATGTTCCTACAGCTACGTTATCACCTACGGTAATCGTTCCGTTTGAGGCGATCTTCATAACGTATGAAGTATCCCACTGTCCGGAAGCGGAGGATGATACAACGCTGTTTTCGGTCCATGTGGGAGCAAGACCGTTGAGGAACTGACCAGATGCGCCGATATCGGCATTTGTGGGAACATATGTCGATCCCTGCATTACGCCTATGGTGCCTCTGTTCTGGTCAACTGAACCCGTGGAGTTTACGGTAACTGTGCATGCTGCCGTAACTTTGCTTGTGGTAAGGTTGCCCTGTGTTCTTGCGGTTACGGTCGCTCTGCCCGGAGCTACCGCTACAACCGTTGCGGTAAGTCCGCTGCCGGTCACTCTTACGACGTTTTCATCGGAGGACATCCATGTAACGGAATCGTCGTTTACTGTCGGTGTTGCGGAAACTGCGATAAGTTTGCTGTCACCGGTGAAAAGTGCGACCGATGTGGGGTTCATAGCAAGTGTTTTTATAGGTGTTTTTATATTGATCGAAGGAGAAAGGATCGAAACTGTTTTCGGAACATATTCGAATTTGAGAGATGTATCCGAAGAGGTTACGAAACCTGTAAGGGTCGTTGTGCCTGTTTCGACTGTGGGTGAGATGGTAAAGCTGTTTTTGGTATAATCGTTAGGTGTTGCTCTTGAAACGGAAACGTTGCTGTTGCTCGGGCTGATCGAATACATCATCGTTGCCTGCTGCGCCGCTGTGAGCGCGGGTGAGAACGTGAGGTATGCCGAATAGCCTTCGCCCTGAATAAGGTCGCCGTTTGAGGATACCACAACGCTTACTTTTATTGTGGACGGTGTGGTGATCATGGTCTGTCCGGAAGAATCATATCCTGTTATGCCGGATGCTACGGAGCAGGTTGCGGTCTTTCCGCTTGAAGTTCTTGCGGTGATGGTCGCTGTGCCGTCTGCAAGAGATGCGATGACTGCGGATCTTGAGTCTATCGGATTTACTGATACGATATTCGGGAAATTGCTTGACCATGTGATCGTTTCACTTGCATCTGCCGGTGTAACGGTTGCAATAAGAGTTGCCGTTGTGCCTATATTAAGAGTGATCGCCGCATGAGAAAGTGAAATCGATTCGGCTTCTTTAAGTTTTACGGTTACTTTGCAGCTTGCGGTGATACCGGACTTGTTGCCTTTTATAGTAACGGTCGTTTCACCGACTGCTACACCGGTCACAACGCCGTAGGAATCGACTGTGGCGATGCTTTCGTTAGAGCTTGTCCATGTATATGTTTCGGATGCCGCATAAGCCTTCGGATATGCGTCAAATTCGAGTTTGTAGGGTGTGCCGAGGTATACTTCAGCATCGTCTTCGGCAAGAATGATCGAAGTGATCTTCTGACCGTTGTCAGCGGGCTGTTCGGTCGTCTGACCCGGAGTTTCCGTACCGGGAGTTTCCGTACCGGGAGTTTCAGTACCCGGAGTTTCTGTGCCCGGAGTTTCTGTGCCGGGGGTTTCCGTACCCGGAGTTTCTGTGCCCGGAGTCTGAGATGTGCCGGGGTTGGGATTTGCGCTTTCAGCCATTACAACAACAACGCCGTTTGCGGATTTGCTGCCTACAGTATATGTGATTGTAGCTGTTGCAAAGTAGTTCGAACCGATATTGCCGATAGTGATGTTGCCGTTCTCATCTACTGCCGCAACAGTGGGATCGCTTGATCTCCATGTGCCTTTTTCGGTAGTGTTGGACGGTGTTACGGTCGGTTTGAAGCTCCATGGACCTGTCTGACCGACATATACGGTGATAGACTGAACGTCAAACTCAACTTTTGTTGCCCTTACGGTGCTGGGAGTTGTAGTTGAGCCGGAGTTGCCTGAAGATGAACCGGAATTGCCTGATGAAGATGATCCGGAATTACCCGATGATGTGGAGGAGGTGGATGACGTTACGGTTACTTTGCAGGTTGCGACTTTGTTTGTTACCTTGTCGTTCAAAGTAGCGGTGATCGTTGTTGTGCCTGCTTTGAGACCGGTGATCGTGCCGTTCTGAACGGTTGCGATCGTTTCGTCGGCGCTGGTCCAGATGATATCAGCGGCAATGCCTTCGGGTTTTATGGTTGCAATCAGAGAAGAGGATTTGCCTACAGCAACTGAAACGGAGGATCTGTTGAGGGTAAGACTTTCAAAAACATCTACCGGTGTGTTTACGGTGATGATGCAGTCGGCAGTCTTTGCTCCGTCGTCAGTAACCGCGGTAACGATAGCGGTTCCTGCACCTACTGCGGTAACAACGCCTGAAGAAACTATTGCTACAGCGGGATCGGAAGTCGTCCAGCTTACCGCTTTGTTTGAAGCGTCTGCAGGAAGAATGGTCGCGGTGAGGACGGTTACTCCGCCAACGTCAAGGGTCTGTTCCATTGCGTTTATGGAAATACCGGTAACGGCGATGTTTGTTTCAAGTACCGTTATTGCGCAGTTAAGAGTAACATCCTGTTTTTCTTTTTCGAAGTGAAGATTTGCCGTAACGGTTGCCTGGCCGGCGGAAAGGGCTGTGATAAAGCCGCTTTGTTCTACCGAGACAACGGACGGATTATCTGATGACCATACTGTACTGTACTGTCTGTCACTGTATGTATCGTCATAAATAAGCAGGGCGTAGTTTTCGCCTGCGTTAAGGGTTACTGCGGTTTCGGAAAATTTGTATACTTCCTGAAGATTCACGGCTTCTTCGCCGCACGCCGCAAGCATTGCAACAAGCATAGCGGCAGCAATCAGCAGCGCAGTAATTTTATGAAATCTTGATTTCATAATAAACCACCTTTCGAGAATTAAATATTTTGCAGCTGTGTAATTGGATCTCAATATATGAAAGCGCATTTTCAGCGCATATATCATAATATACCATCATTTTTTCGATTTGTCAAGATGTGCGCGGTATTTTCCGAAAAATACGCATAAAAATTCCGCTTTTTTCCATCATTATACGCATTTGGACTGAAATTCCGGAAAAAAGTTCCGTAAAAAACGCGGATGTTGAATTTTTTTACCTTTTCATGCTTTCAATTATATATTTTACCTCGTCAAGAGGTCTGTTGACGTCTCTTTTCGATATATACGCGGTCCACATTCCTTCGCCGAGCTCCGCAAAAGCGGCGCTGCCGCCCGATATTTTTTCGATATCGAATTCGTCGGTATTATAATTGACTTTAAGCGTATCGTGAAGCTCGTTTGCATACTCCACGCCGGCGATATCGCGCGCCATGATCTCGGTTTTAGGCAGAAATTTTGAAAGTGAAACGATCCTGTCTTCGTAGATCACGTATGTTTTTTCGGTATTGAGAAAGATATTGAACGCCAATGTCAAGACAAAAACGGCAGACGTAACGATAAATACCGCGTATTCTCCGCCGTTTGCGATATTGTATATCATTGCCGCGACCGAAATTATGAGCATAACAGCATTGAAAATAAGAGTTCCGTATCTTTTGCGTTTGAGAAAAACAGGATATTCCGTATTTATCACTCCCATTGTTTTTTTATAAATATAACACGGATAGCCTGTGAAGTCAAGTATTCATTATAAAATTATGCGCTATACATTCATAAAATTTTCACGCACGGCATATTGACTTGAAGGCTGTATTCTGTTATAATTATATGGTATAAGTATTTTCAGATTTCAGAAAGCCGTGAGAATAATGTCCGACAAAACGGTCGTTTTCGAAAACAGCCCGACGTTTTCGGTCCCTAACGAAATAGCCGACAACTATCTCAGAGCGCCGCAGGACGCATTGAGACTTATTCTTTTTCTTTTAAGAAACCCGTCAAAATCGTTTCTTGAAAGCGATATATGCTCAGCAACGGGGATTGATGCCGAAAATCTCGGCGATGCGTTCCGTTACTGGGTCGAAAAAGGTATTCTTTTTAAATCGAAGCAGAAATATACGCTCGCACGTCCGCAGCTCAAGACCTCGGATATACAGCCGTATTCCGCAGAAGAGGTCGCGACACGAATAAACGGAGACAGTGCTGTAAGATTTCTGTATGAAAAAACCGAAGAGCTTCTGGCTCGTCCGCTGAGCACAACAGACGCATATACCGTTCTTTCTCTTGTTGACTGGATAGGACTTCCGCCCGAAGTTGCCGCAGTTTTGCTGCAATACTGCGCAGACAGCGGTAAAAAATCGATGCGGCAGATCGAAAAGACCGCCGTTATGTGGGCAGACGACGGGATAATCACATTTGAAAAAGCCGAAGCATATATTGAAGCAGAGAAGGAGAAATCGGAAGCCGCGAAAAAAACTGCGAAGCTTCTCGGAATTTCGGACAGAGCGCTCGGCGAAGAAGAGAAAAAAGTTTTCGTTTCGTGGCGAACGGAGCTCGGATATTCAGACGATATGATCCTTGCCGCATACGAAAGCATGATAAAGAGCATCGGCTCATACAAATATCAGTATATCGATAAAATACTCCGCTCATGGAAGGCGGAAGGGATAAACGATCCGACGGAGGCTCTCGCAAAAAAGCCCGCCGCAAAAAAACGCGGTCAGAAAAAATATACGGCGGAGGCTTCTGCGGATACAGAAAAAACTGTTGACAAAACATGGGAAATAATGAAAAAGGCGGTGAACGGCGACGATGAACAGGAGTGAACTGTTTGAAAAAACCGACGATATTTTACGCGAGAAAAGCGCCGATTTCCGCGAAAAAGAGCTTGAAAGGATCGCGGCGCTCTACAGAAGACTGCCTCGTCTCAAGGCTATTGAGGATGACCTGAAAAACAATATGTCCCGCTTTACGGCGTTTGCGTTCAGCGGAAACAAAAGCGAAGAGGCGTTCAACGAATTCCGAAAAAAAAGTCTTGATCTGCAAAAAGAAAGAGCCGCTATCCTCGCTGCGGAAGGTTTGCCGGAAGATTCTTTCAAAATACATCCCCGCTGCGAAAAGTGTGAAGACAGAGGATATACCGACAAAGGTTTCTGCGAGTGCTTCAAAAGAGAGCTTTCCGCGCTTACGCTTGAGCTTTCCGGACTTTCTTCCGATTACGCCGGCAAAACGCTCGATTCATTCGATCTTTCATATTATAATGAGCCCGAAGACCGCGAAAAAATGGAGCTTACTCTCGGTTACGCAAAAAAATATGTCCGCAATTTCGCAAACAAAAAAGAAAATCTGCTTTTTATGGGTCGCAGCGGCTCAGGCAAAACGTTTCTTTCATGTGCAATAGGCAAAGCTTGCGCAGAGCAGGGCAATTTTGTGTGCTATGTGACCGCGCAGGACATGATCGCCGATTTTGAAGCGGAAAAATTCGGCAAAGGCGGAAAGGCCAAAGATACGGAAAGATATTTTGATTCGGATCTTCTTATAATAGACGATCTCGGTTCTGAATTTTCAACGCAGTTTTCCGAATCTGTTCTTTACAATGTTATAAATTCCCGTCTGAACAGCGGAAAACCGATGATAATAAGCACAAACTTCCGTCCGCAGGAGCTTTCGGATTATTACCATGAAAGACTTGTTTCAAGGCTTCTGAACGAATTTCTGACGCCTGTTTTTGCAGATGTTGACGTTCGAGAGCTTAAAAAACTCGGCAGAAAAAGATGAAAGAGCCCATAATCTGCCCCGTCTGCAAACAAACGCTTGCGTTCGGTGAAAAAACGGCGTTTTGCAAAAACGGACATTCATTTGACCGTTCAAAGGAAGGAAGCGTAAATCTGATAATAAACGGTTCGCCGTCTGCGGGCGACGATCCGCTTATGACCGCAGCAAGAAAACGGTTTCTGAGCGCAGGATATTACTCGCATCTGCTTTCCGCATTAAAAGACGCCGTTCGAGGCTCGGTTTTTGACGGCTGCACCGCTATAGACGCCTGCTGCGGAGAAGGATATTTTACTAACGGACTGCAGGATGAATTCCCCAATGCGCAATTTTACGGTTTTGACCTTTCGAAAAGAGCACTCAGATATGCCGCAAGAGATTCAGAAAAAGCATTGTTCTTTTCAGCAAACATATCGTCTGTGCCCGTGAAAGACGGAGCTGCGGATATTCTTCTTCACATTTTTGCGCCCGTAAATGAAAAAGAATTTTCAAGGATCCTTGCGCCCGACGGTATTTTTATACATGTTTTCCCCGGTGAAAATCATCTTATGGGCATAAAACGCCTTCTTTATGAAAAACCGAGAAAAAACGACGAAAAATCCGGACTATCCGACAGATTCGAAAAAATATCATCAGAAAAAATTTCAAAAGAGATTTTTCTTGACGGACAGTCGCTTCGCGACCTTATCACGATGACGCCCTATTTTTATCGAACTCCGAAAGACAGGATAGACGCGGCTATGGCTCTGAGCTCCGCCTCGACCGAAACTGAGTTCATAATCGAGATCAGAAAAAAACACGATAAAAGGAACTGATATGAACATTATATCAAAATGTATTTCGTCTCTTGAAAAAATCATGCCCGATACCCTGATCGACTCACTTGAAGAGTATGCAGAGGCTACGGCTTTGAAAAACGAGATATTCAATTATCAGATCGCATATACGCTGCCCGAAAAAGGACGTTTGCGCCTGAGCGTTGAAACGTCGTCAACGATACCGGATATAACCGTGCGCGCAGTCGGGTTCGTGCCGTCTCTAATGCCCTGCTACGACGATCACGATGAGTATATAATATCGGATAAACCTGGGCTTTTCCCCGATGTTCTCGAAAATATATCCGAAAGCGGCTTTACCGTAAGCGGCAGTCACGCCTCGGTATTATGGATTACCGTTGACCCGAGCAACGCCGCGCCCGCAACGCATCACATAAAGGTGATCTTAAGAAACGGCGAAGAATCGGTATGCGAAACGCTTTTTACGCTGAGAATACTTGACGCAAAACTCGAAGAACAGTCTCTTATATACACAAACTGGTTTCACGCAGACTGTCTTTGCGACAGATACGCTGTTCCTGCTTTTTCCGAAAAGCACTGGGAAATAATAGCCAATTACATAAAAACAGCCGCAGATCACGGCATGAATATGATCCTTACACCGATCTTTACGCCTGCGCTTGATACCGCTTTCGGGCACGAAAGAACCACCGTGCAGCTTCTTGACGTAAAAAAAGACGGCAGCAGCTATTCTTTCGGATTTGAAAAACTGATACGGTGGATCGATACCGCAGAAAAAAACGGCATTGAATATTTTGAACTTGCGCCTCTTTACACGCAGTGGGGCGCAGCATACGCACCTAAAATAATTGCGGAAGAAAACGGCGAGGAAAGGCGCATTTTCGGCTGGGAAACCGATGCGTACGGAAAAGAATATGTTGAATTTCTTTCTCAGCTGCTTCCTTCTCTCGTTGAGTTTTTCAAAAAAAGAAATATGCAAAGCCGCGTATTTTTTCATGTTTCTGACGAACCGTCCGCGGATAATCCCGAAAAATATTATGCCGCCGCGGCGCTGCTCAAAAAATACACAGGCGACGATTTCAATATTATAGACGCACTTTCGTCTTACGGTTTTTACGAGACCGGCGCGGTAAAAACACCGGTCGTTTCAACGAATCACATCAGACCGTTCATTGAAAACGGCGTAAATGATCTGTGGTGCTATTACTGCTGCGGACAGTATAAAGACGTTGCGAACAGGTTCATGGCAATGCCGTCCTTGAGAAACAGGATCCTCGGAGTGCAGCTTTATAAATATGATATCAAGGGCTTTTTGCAATGGGGATATAATTTCTGGAATTCCGTGCTTTCTTATGAAAAGATAGATCCGTATTACGTTACGGATGCAAAAGAGGCATATCCCTCGGGCGACGCGTTTATTGTTTACCCCGGAGACGACGGGACTCCCGTCTGCTCGCTGCGGCTTGAGGTTTTTTATGACGGACTTCAGGATTACCGCGCGCTCAAGGCGCTCGAAAAAAAGATAGGCAGAGAAAAAACGATCGCTCTCATTGATTTCGGACTTTCAGATAAAATAGATTTCAACAGTTTTCCGCACTCAAACAGGTGGCTGCTTGATCTAAGGGAAACGGTAAACAGAATTCTTTCAGAAAAATAAATTTCAAAGGTGACTGACATGAACGTATCAGAACTTTTCGGATCTTACGTATTCAACGATGCGGTAATGCGCGAAAGGCTGCCCGAAGAAACGTATTTTGCGCTCAAAAAAGCAGTAAAAGGCGGCAAAAGCCTTGATATAACCGTTGCGAATACGGTTGCTACCGCAATGAAGGACTGGGCGGTATCAAAGGGCGCAACACATTATACGCACTGGTTTCAGCCAATGACCGGCATAACAGCCGAAAAGCACGACAGCTTTATATCGCCTGTCGGAGACGGAACGGTAATAATGGAGTTTTCGGGAAAAGAGCTTATAAAAGGCGAGTCTGACGCGTCTTCATTCCCGTCAGGAGGGCTTCGGGCAACATTTGAAGCCAGAGGATATACTGCCTGGGACCCCACATCATACGCATTTATAAAAGACAACACTCTTTGCATCCCAACGGCGTTTTACTCTTACGGAGGACACGCTCTCGATAAAAAAACGCCGCTTCTGCGCTCAATGGAACTGCTGAACACACAGGCTCTCCGTATCCTGCGTCTTTTCGGCAACACGAATTCAGAAAGAGTAATTACGACCGTAGGCGCCGAGCAGGAGTATTTTCTTGTTGACAAAGAGCTTTTCAACAAAAGAAAGGATCTTGTTTTTACCGGCAGAACTCTTTTCGGTGCAAGACCGCCCAAGGGACAGGAAATGAACGACCATTATTTCGGCGCGATACGTCCGAGAGTTGCGGAATTCATGAAAGACCTTGATACGGAGCTTTGGAAACTCGGCGTTCTCGCAAAAACCGAGCATAACGAAGCGGCACCTGCTCAACATGAGATAGCTCCGATATTTTCCGACACAAACACTGCCACAGACCACAATCAGATAACGATGGAAATTCTGAAAAACGTGGCTGAAAGACACGGCATGAAGTGCCTTTTGCACGAAAAACCGTTTGCGGGCATGAACGGCAGCGGCAAACACAATAACTGGTCGATCGCTACCGATACCGGGATAAATCTGCTTGAACCCGGAAAATCACCGCATGAAAACGCGCAGTTTCTTCTGTTTTTATGTTCGGTAATAAAGGCTGTGGACGAATATCAGGATCTTTTGCGTCTGTCTATAGCATCAGCAGGCAACGATCACCGTCTCGGCTCAAACGAAGCGCCGCCTGCCATTATTTCGATATTCCTCGGCGATGAGCTTACCGGAATTCTCGAAGCGATAGACAGCGGCAGCAGATACAGCAACAAAGAAAACGCCGATATGGAGATCGGTGTTCACGTTCTGCCGCATTTTCCGAAAGACACCACGGACAGAAACAGAACGTCGCCATTTGCATTTACGGGCAACAAATTTGAATTCAGAATGCTCGGCTCGTCTCTTTCGATTTCCGGCCCGAACATCATTCTGAACACTATCATTGCCGAACAGCTCGAACAGTTTGCGGATGTTCTCGAAAACGCAGACGATTTCACGTCCGAGCTGAACACGCTTATAAGAAAAACGATCCGCGAACATAAAAGAATCATTTTCAACGGCAACGGATATGATGACGCATGGGTAAAAGAAGCGGAAAAACGCGGTCTTCTGAATATAAAAACAACGCCCGAAGCGCTCGACAGATATATTGACGACAAAAATATCGAGCTGTTCACAAAGCACAGAATTTTTACGAAAGAAGAGATATTCTCCCGTCTTGATATCCTTTACGATAATTATTGCCATACCGTTTCCATAGAAGCGCTGACGATGATAGATATGGCAAAAAAGGATATCATACCTTCCATTCTCAAATATGAGGAACATCTGGCAAAGCTGGTTGAAATAAAACAGGAAAAAATCGGGATCCTGCCTGAGCCGGAAAAAACTGTTCTTTCAAAGCTGTCAAAGCTCTGCAAGGATATTTACGACGGAACGGAATATCTGGAAAAGACAGTCGCCTCGGCAAGAAGCATTACGGACAAAAAAGAGCTTTCGTTCTGTTATAAAGACAACGTAATTCCAGCAATGGAAACGCTCAGAAAATCTGCAGATGAGGCGGAAACGCTCCTCGGAACGGAATATCTGCCGTATCCCACATACGAAGACCTCCTTTTCGGAGTATAAAAACAGACAGTCATACAGGCATAAAAAAGAAGCGGAAAACCCGCTTCTTTTTTTGATATTTAAAAC
>JAEEGL010509273.1_pt1 | contig 23123 bp, 16 predicted proteins | sample 9134231 | NCBI WGS metagenome assembly JAEEGL01 (sample SAMN16246548, study PRJNA631951) | gut metagenome | biome: gut microbiome; feature: rumen; material: fiber-attached | host: Bos | place: Iran: Karaj | collected 2018-10
CATGGCCAGAAGGATAGCAAACACCTCATAAACCATGGCGGGTATCAGCAGATGCATATTGTTGATCGCAGGAATCAGGAATTTGACTACCAGTATGCCCGCAAGACCAAAACCGATGCTGACAGGCACACATATCCTGCCCTGAATATTCAGAGGCATATTACTGTAATCCCACCATCTGGCATGGAATCTCTTCTCAAGCACCCATGAGGTTCCAAACTCAGCGATAGCACTTCCCACATAACAGATTATGAAAATAGCCCATATAGGAAATGTAGGATCTGAAAGTGCCGGTATCATTCCAAAGAGTATTGAGGTGATAACCACGCAGGAACCGTAAATAGGGCATATCGGTCCAAACAGGAAACCTCTGTCCGCCCACTTTTTCTCATTCACTGTGCAGTATATTGATTCCCATACCCATCCAAGAAAACTGTAAAAAATAAACTCCACAAAATACTGTGCGATTGCCATTCCTGATCCCCCTATCAGATTTACTTGAGTTAATTTATTATAACACTGAACCCCCTTGCCTTTTCTACAATAAAATGACCCGGCGTAAATCTGCCAGGCCATTTTACTATATGGTATGAAAAGATAAATATGGGAGGAAAGTTATCTTCTTAAGAACTACCTCTGAGAGCTCGGGCTCCCTCGGGAAGTTGTCATACAGAAACCGGAGGCTTGTCGCGTTCTCTGTATGTGTTGTATGTCGATACCATGTTGTATTTGATGAGTTAATATTATCAAAGCATATATCACAGAATTATCACAAATCCGCAAATTTTCCAAAATAAATTATTAACCCCCAAAGAAGGCAGTAATCATGCCCTCTTCGGGGGTGTGTAAGAATCAAATTTTCTTAAAATTGGGTATACAGTAGTAGCACCTAAAAATTTTTTTCACTTTTTTCGTGCTTCCAGAAGTCTGTTCAGAGCATCTTCTATAACGTATCTCGGGCAGGCAAGGTTGAATCTCTCATAGCCTTTGCCGGCATCGCCGAAAACATAGCCCTCATCCGTGAAGAGGAGCGCTTCATTGATCATGAATTTCTCCAGATCTTCAGGGCTTAATCCCCATGCGTTGAAGTCACACCAGATGAGATATGTGCCCTCAAGAGGATACACTATGACTTCCGGGAAATGCTTATTCATGAATTCTCTGAAATAAATAGCGTTGCTGTTAATGGTTTCGATGCACTCATCCAGCCATTTCTCACACCTGGTGTAGGCAACCCTGCAAGCCTCCATACCAAGTATGTTTACGGCATCTCTGAATCCCTTTCCTCTGGATCTCACAAATGCCTTCCTTACAGCCGGGTCGGGGATGATCACTGCGGAGGTCTGCATTCCCGCCAGGTTGAAGCTTTTGCTAGGTGCAACACATACTGCCATGTGTTTGCAGGTATCTCCCGCAACATTTGCCATCACCGTATGCTCATACCCCGGCATTATGAGGTCGTTGTGTATCTCATCGTCGATGATGAAGATACCGTTACGAACACAGATATCATTTACCTTTTGCAGCTCCTCTCTGGTCCACACACGCCCCACCGGATTATGAGGATTGCAGAAAATAATAAGTTTCGTTTCCTTGTCTGCTGATGCTTTTTCCAGAGCTTCGAAATCAATAGTGTACTTCTCACCATCGTTTATGAGATCGACTTCTACTACCCTTCGATTGTTGCGCTCGATAGATTTCTTAAACGGATAATATACAGGAGACAAAATTATCACTCCGTCGCCCGGATCCGTAGTTGCTCTGATAAGATCCGCTATTGCAGGAACTACACCGTCAGATACTGCAATCCACTCCTTCTCTATTTTGTAGGAGTGACGCTTATCAAGCCACTTCACTATAGCATCAAGGAATCCTTCAGATGGTGCCGTATATCCCAGCACCGTATTCTTCAGGTATTCTGTCAATCCCTCAGCTATTTCAGGAGCATTCTTAAACTCCATATCTGCAACGGACAATGGAATAATTCCCTCCGGAACCTCAGGATTCTTCTCAAGCATATCCATGTATTTGTATGAACTTGCATTTCGTCTGTCAGGACAGGTGTTGAAATCGTACATAGCAAATTCTCCTCCTCTATAAACAACAGTTTATAACTGACTCTGTCTGTCACCAGTACTATTACATAATCCCGGGTGTTCCACCAATCGATGTCTCATTTTTCAGAAGTTCCACATTGTTACACTGACATGATACCACAATGAAATCAAAACCGTGTGGTGCAAATCTGCGTTGTCCCCTTAGAACAAGATGCATCTTCTTATCCTCAGTCATGTATTCCTCGGATACAGTTACTCCCAGGTCATTTCCTTCCAGCACCTTTCTAAAATCTCCCAGAAAGGCGGGAATCAAAATCCTGCCGGTATTTTTCCCCTGTACCGGACCATATATCTTATCTATCTCTTCCTGTAAAATTTTGTCCAACATAACCTTCTCTCTCCTCCAATAACATCAGAAATATCCCGGTGTCCCAACTATATATTTTTCACGATCAGCATAATTCCTGAGATAATAAGCAGAATTATAACTAATCTCTTCACTATCCTCTCATCCAGAAAAGAACTACTTTTCATTCCGGCAAATAATCCCACCAGCATAAATGGCATCAGAATAAGAGCCTGCTTCACACCCGAAAATGTAATTACTCCAATGGCGCTGTACAGCACCACCCTGAAGGTATTCTCCACAATGAAAACAGCACTGATATTGGCTTTAAACTCATCGCCTGATTTCGTCACCCTGCCCACATATGCTGCAAGTAGTGCCCCTACTCCAAAAAGTCCACACAGGACACCTGAGAGAATGCCTATTATCCCCAGGATAATTTTCGATTCCCTGAAACGTAGTATGTCCTTCTCACGAAGATACATATCCATTCCAAGCAGAATCACCACGACACCAAACACGATTTTGATATATCCCGCATTCACATTCTTTAGAAGAAATGCTCCCGGAATACTTCCAAGTAAAACAAGTACAGCCAGCGGGATAAACACCTTATTATTTAATTTCTTTCTGTTTTTCCAAGTCAGTATCAGGTTTGTAGGATATCCTAATATGAGTTCAACCGGAGATATTGCGATATTGTTTGCACCAAAACCCAGAATAGATGTAAACACCAGGGTATTGGCAAAACCGCAAAGCCCCTTTACATAAAAAGCAACCAGTGTTGCCACAATCCATAACCACATCTTTGATTCTACGATCACTCCGTCAATTCTTTGCCAGGTCTATTCCCTGACCACGACTTATTATCTCACATCTGAAGGCTTTTTACTCTCCTTAATTCCGACAAAATTCACTCTCTTGACATAGAAAAGGCACGTACCCGTATAGTACGTGCCCTTGCTATCTTCGGTGCATACACTGCATGTCAACCAATCGTATGAATCTATGCCACTACTGCATTCTCAACTCCAAGACTTTCCTCAATAGCTTCTGAATCAGGCGTTTCAGCTTCTTCAGTTTCAGTAACTGAGCCTGCTGCAATTTCAGCTTTTTCTTCTGTATCTGTGGTTATGTCGTCCTGCTCATCTGCGATAAAGGCTTTATCTGAATTATTTATTCCGATTATCTCGTCCAGCATTTTCTGGAACATGTACTGGATCATCTCCTGAAGCTCATCAAATATATCATTCTTAAAGCCTCCGGAAACAGAAGCTGAACCGTTCCCCTTATTGTCACTTCTTACACTTATCAGCTTGTCTCCTGAAAGGGAAGCATCTTCTGCTTCTCCGCTCAAACTCATGATCTTTTCAAAGAAGGTCTCCATTTGTTCGAAAAGCTTCTTGGCACCTGAGAGATTCCCTGTATTCTCGGCAGTGTAGCTTACCTTGAACAGGAAATTCCCCCTCTCAGTGACGTCAGAAGGTGCGGCATCCTTAACTGCCTGCATGGCATTGTCAGCCATTCCCTCAGTATTCCTTATATACTCACATAGTGTTGCGAAGCCCGCATAATCGGTATCCGTCGGGTCCACATTGTAAGGATCAATATCCTTCGTGAATGAGTTTCCATCCTTATCAGTTCCGGATGCAGTATATATTCTGGATCCTCCGGACACCTTTATAGTGATCTGGAGTTCATTCGTATCGCCGCTTAGATCAAAAGGTGAAACAGTCTTTTCTCCATTCATAGCGGAAGCTATTTCCTTGGGAACCTTTGCAGTTACAATCCTTGTATATGACAGAAAAACATCATTAGGATTAAGTTCCTTATCCTTCATCTCTGCAACCGCATTTGTAACCTCATTATCCGGCGCACCATTTTCGCTGTTTTTATTTATAACGTTACTGATTGCATTGATGAATCCCGCATCATTTTTGTCATCAACTGCGTATTGGGGTTTTGAGTCGCCGACCTGATAGCGGCCAAAGGCCATATAGATACTGCTATAGCCATTAATATTGTTTGTATTATCCATATCCGTCCTTTCCGTGCATCCTCAGTCATTCAGATGCACACCACTCTCCAGTCAGGACCGAGTGGTCTAAACCAAATTTACATTTCTTCTCCTTTCCGGGACAAGCAATTTTATAGAAAAATAAAAAGCGCTTTAATGCAGTCCCTTTGCATTAAAACGCTTTCCATAGCTGTTTATTATATCGGCCTTTTGGAGTGAAATGTTTATGCCAGAAATGATATTTTTTCAGGAAACTATTACTCCTTAACTGTTACCTTCTATCGGCAGCTCTAGCCCGCTACTTTATCGTCATATTACGGTAATTATTTTTTACAGATCCGTTCCAGGATGCCTTGATATTATTCAGTCTTTCACCCTTTACATAGTAACGGATTCGCGAAAACAGCGGGATCCATGCGGCATCCTCCTGGATGATAGTCTGTTCAAGATCTCTGTATTCCTTTATGCGTTCATCCTTATCAGTGATGGAACGGGCATCGCGAACTCTTGCCATTACATCTTCCTTAGGATAGCACAGGCTGCGATTGATTGTGTTTTCCTTGCTGCCAAAGAAAGTATAGATGAAATTATCCGGATCGTTATAATCCGCTGTCCAGGTAGCTGCGTAGCAGGAAAGCTTTCCGCTTTTTCTGAGCGTCATCCACTCGGATTCATCTATAACCTCGACTGATGCTTTAACACCAATCTTTTCCCACATGGAAGCAGCTTCTTCCATCATGGCTTTCTCCCATGAGGATGCAGAGGATTTGACACTTATCGTCATCTCAAAACCATCTCCGTAGCCGGCTGTGGCAAGAAGCTCAGCTGCCTGATCAGGATCGTAGACGATCTCGGGAAGATCTTCGTTGTATCCGCTAAGACCATGCGGGAATATGCCCTGTTCGATCTCGCCTCTTCCGTTCAGGCTGCTGTCGAGAAGAGCCTGTCTGTCTAAGGACAGCTGCAACGCTTTTCGCACGGATACATCATTCAACGGTTCTATGGACTCATTGAGCGCGATATAGGTGATACCGACAGGGTGCGCACGGAACAGGCGATCCTTGTATGTATCGTCTTCCAGGTATTTATCCGCGTCGCTTCCAAGTCCGTCCAGATCCAGAATATCAAGTTCACCTTTTTCGAACAATGTCTCGATCTCACCTGCATCAGACAGGAATCTAAGATCCAATCCTTCACATTTGGGTGCACCGTTCCAGCAGTTCTTATTGGCTTTTAGGAGCATTCCTTCGCCCTTAGTCCATTTCCACAGAACGAAGGATCCGGTTCCGACAGTCCATTCAGGGTCAGTACCAAAACGGTCACCGGCTTCTGTTGTTGTTTCCTCATCCATAATAGATGCCCCGGGCATTGTCAGGCAGGGTAAAAAAGCTGAAAACGGTTCCTCTAAAGTGATGGAAAAATCAAGATCTCCCAATACCTTAAAGCCTTCAAGCTGATCCGTTTCTCCTGATTGCAATTTATCCGCACCCGCTATAATATCAACGATATCCTGATTGCAGGAATCGGGGTGGGTCAGTAACCTTGTAAATGAATAAAGTACATCAGAAGCAGTAAGAGCTGATCCGTTACTGAAGGTTACCCCTTCACGAAGGTGAAAAGTATAGGTCATACCGTCATCGGACATTTCCCATTCTTTAGCTAAAGAAGGAAGCACAACAGCACTGCCGTGGGGGTTGTTCTCCATTTCCACAAGGCGGTCGAAGACATTCTGGGCAATCGTGTAGTGAATGGATGTACATTGGAAATCCACTGTGTCAGGTTCTTCCTCAACAGCGATCAGAAATTTCGATACATCCGGTTCGGCACTTGCCGCTCCTTTTTCCTTTGATACATCGGTATTGCCGGACGTAAATGCACACCCCGACAACAGAGATGTCAAAAGAAAAATCGAAATTATCAGGTTCACGTTTTTCATTGCTCTGCGCTTTATCATTTTTCCCACCTTTTCTTTTGATATACATGAGAAATCATTGATTTGCTGCTTTTGCCAGAAGTTCTTCCAAATCCTCCTTTGTCTTACGATAGGAATTTAGGAAATCCGGCGTATCATGTTTGATTTTTTCTATATTATTTTCCCGACCTGCGAATTCAAGTTCTTTTGCTCTTGCAGAAAATTCCTTCATGCCGATGAAAAGAGAAGATCCCTTTAACGAATGAAGCGTGATCGTATACTGCTCTATATCACCTTCTGACACGCATTTCTCGATCAATTGTGCTTTTTCTTCAGTCTTACCGGCAAAAAGCTCGATGGCCTGCATAAATGTCTCGCCGCTGCCACAGTATTCTACGCCTTCCTTCGGATCAAGCCACGAACATTCAAATGCTTCCTTCGGAATTCCCTCGTAGATATCCTCGATATCTTCTTCAACAACATCATCACTGTCGGATAATGAGTTTATAGCATCTTCCGGCAGGTATTTGAGAAGTGTGGCATTCATATCGGAGATGTTGACCGGCTTAGTCAGATAATCGGTGAATCCGGCGCCGATCATACGCTCACGTTCACCCTTAATAGCATTTGCGGTCAGCAGAACGATCGGGGTTGCAGCTGCCTTCTCAGGTTCCTTTTCTTTTAAGACATGGAGTGTCTCAAGTCCGTCCATTTTAGGCATCCTGTAATCCATGAATACTATGTCGTAGTGATGTGTACTGAATATTTCAATACATTCCGCACCGCTTTCTACAGTGTCAATCTGTATCTGTGTGGGTTTCAAAAGTCCCTTCATCACCTCCAGGTTCATGGCCGTGTCATCCACTATCAAAATATGGCTACCGGGTGAAACAAAGGTGAAATGATCCAGACGAATATGATCCTTAGCGGATAGCGATTGTATATCAAATTGTCCTATTTCTGTAGGATCTGAGATTTCCTGATCAAGGATAAACGAAAATGTCGATCCTTTATTGTAGGTGCTTTCTACATCAATATCGGTTCCCATCATCATAAGAAGCCTTTTGGTAATGGCCAGACCCAGACCAGATCCTTCGATAGTATAGGTCCTGCGGGTGTCCAACCGGTCAAACATCTCAAAAAGTTTGTACATTTCCTCCTCTTTAATGCCGATACCGGTATCGGAAATACCAACATATAAAGAAGCATTCTTTTCATCTTTATTTTTGAGGGATACGGTAAAGGTAACCGAACCTTTTTCGGTGTATTTTATGGCATTGGTCAGTAAATTGATGATGACCTGCCTGATGCGAAGCACATCACCAATAAGCTCAGTGGGAAGATGAGGATCGATATCAAACTGTAAGCTTAATCCCTTATCACTTGCACGGAGCTGAACCATATTGTACAGGTCTTCAACAAGTTCCTGTACGGAGTATGCTGCCGGAATGAGTTCCATTTTACCTGTCTCAATTTTGGAAAAATCGAGAATATCGTTGATGATACCGAGAAGATTGTTCCCCGCTTTACGGATATTCTCGCAGTATCCGAGAATACTTTCATCGGTGGTTTCTCTGCTGATGATCTCATTCATTCCCAGAACAGTGGTTATAGGAGTCCTGATCTCATGGCTCATATTGGAAAGGAATGAGGTCTTGGCTTTATTTGCCTGCTCCGATTCAGCAAGGGCATGAATCTCATTCTGGAGGTTGCTTACCAGATTAGAGAAGGTTTCTGTCAGGATGCCGATCTCATCATTTCCGTTGTAATCAAGCTTTATATCATAATTTCCGTTGTTTACCTGCCTGGTGGCTTTCGTCAGCTCATTCAGAGGCTTAGTCAGTCTCAACGCAAATTGGCTAATGATGACACTGAGAGCTATCACCAGGATAATAGACGCTATCAGTATCTGTCCGATCATTTCTTTCCACATTTTGTGGACCTCCGAAATCGGAACCGATACATTCAGTCTCATTCCGTTATCCAATGGGAGCCATACTCCAAGCTTTTCTACGCCATTGATGCTATAACGAAAATGACTGTCTTCGGTCAGGAGTTCCGGCGGAACATCCGGTCTGCTCATATCCGTAAGTATGGTCGTATCAGTGTGAGGATGATATATCAGATTACCTTCCATATCCGAGATGAAGGCATACCCGTTGTCATATAACGTAATATGATTGACTTCATCGGACATGAGTGTGTAGTCGATCTCAGCACCGACTACCCCGATAAACTCGGAGTTCCAATAGATCGGAGCATTATAGGAGATCACGCGTATATCATTTTTTTCGGTAATATAAGGTGAGAGCCAGACCGGTTCACCGGTGACCTTAGGAACGGTAAACCACTGAAGTTCGCTGGTGTCATTGGTGTCATAGAGTGTAATGTCTGTTACTTCCTCTTCAGAAAAACCTTCCCCGTCAAGATTGGTATACCAGAATCCTTTGACTTTTTTTGATACATCAGGGTCGATCCTGTAATAATACGTCATAACGCCGTTCGTTTGATACATGATCTTTTCAAATGCTGAGCGCATGCGTTCCAAATGCGCCGAAAGCTCTTCATCCCCGATTCCTGAGATGTCCTTCGTGGCAAGTTCTGATATCTTCGTAACAGACAGTTCCGCGCTGTCAAAATAGGAATTCAGATTTTTCTGCCCGGTCTCACACATAACAAATAACATTTGATTTGCATTACTGTTTCCGAGCCTGTATATATCAAAAACCGCGATAATGGTGGTTATACTGATCGCAATGGCAATAGCGCAAAGTGTCAGAAAAGTAAATTTTGATCGTATCGACTTCAAGTTGAACAATCCTTTCTCAAAACGAATCCCTCATAAAATCAAGTATTCCTCTTATTCAAGGATACTATCAAATACATATCGATAATCTTAAATTTTCAGAAATTTTATAATAAGTTCCTAAAACAGTGATTTTCTATATTCTTTTGGAGGTTTTGGGAGGATTTAGAAAAATTGAACATAGAAAAAGCCCTTGGAATCAGGACTAGAGATTCCAAGAGCCTATCTTCAATTAAAAATTATAGGTAGCGACATAATCCACCTGATCAGGAGTAGCAATACCCGGATCGCTTATCTGCAGTGTAGGTGTTTTTCCTTCTTCAATAAGTTCCTTCTCGAAGTGATACAGAGCTATCCCCACGTCTATCTTCTGCAGATCATAGTCATCTGTTATAAATCCCTTGTCATGCTTTACATAAAAATGCGCTGCATTACCACTCACAACCACTCTCCAGGGCTGTTTGTTGACTGCGGAGGGAGCTACTCTTACACTTTCAAGAGCATCTCTGATACCCACTTCCACGGCCTTATCCTCGGTCAAAGGACGGTTAAAGTCCTCATCGAAAAACAGTTCTCCAAAACCAAATCGGCTGTCTGCCTTGACTCCCTTTCTCATAAGGGTCTCTTTTACAGACATCTTTTTAGCTTCTTTGCCGAGAGGACTGATGCAGGGCATAACTTCATTATCAGCAAGCTTGGATGCCTTCTCGAATTTATCCCTTGGCATCGTTCCGCCGATCCAGACAGTTCCCAGTCCCTTTTCATGTGCATGCATCAAAAGAGCTTCGAAGGCATATCCATAGGCCTCCGCTATATGCTCTCCCTTAGATACGATTGCACTCACATATAACTTCTCTCCTGAAAGAACCGGGCTGGACAATTTATTGGCATCCGCATCAAGAAATACGAACCTCACCGGTATCCCATAGGGATTGCTTATATTATCAGAGAAATCCCTGATCTCTTCCATTAACTTATCCTCAGGCCTTGTGCCATCAAAAGTCCTGACACTTCTCCTGCTCTTTGCCAGTTCCAAAAAATTACTCATTGTATAACCTCCTGATGAAAACAATCATCCTTCTCATTGTTTATCCGGAAACAATTATACCACGTTCAAAGTTTATTGCAATTAAATTGTTACCAATTCTATTTAAATCCCACATTACATTAAACCATCATGACTTGAAAAATAAATCGAAGATATCAATGCTGTGCACTGCTCTTACGATAGATGGAGCAATAAATTACAAACAGCACCACTGCAAATATTATTCCAGACGGATAAGCTATTGCCTTACTAAGTCCCAATCCTTCATCAGCCATCAGTATATAGGTGAGTGATACCGCTGACATGAAGGTCGCAGGCATAGCGGTGATAAGTGTCTGACCAAAAGTCTTTTTATTCTTCATAAGGTACGCTGTGGCTACCCACAGTGATATCATAGCCAGGGTCTGATTGCTCCAGGAGAAATATCTCCACAGAACGTTGAAATCCAGCTGAGTGAGAAACGCCCCAATACCCAGAAGAGGCACTGTTATGAAAAGCCTGTTCTTTATACTCTTCTGGTCAAGCCTTGTCCACTCAGCAAGGATAAGCCTGGCACTTCTAAAGGCTGTATCGCCTGAGGTTATAGGACAAACCACCACACCGATAACCGCAAGCACTCCGCCGATACTTCCAAGCATGGTCTTGCTGATCTCATAAACCGTTCCGGACTGACCGTTAGCTGTGATAGCCTCTGTCAACATCTGAGTTGATCCATAAAATGCCACGCCTCCTGCTGCCCATACGAGTGCAATGACTGACTCAAGGATCATCGCGCCGTAGAACACTTTTCTTCCGTCTTTTTCAGTAGTTATGCACTTCGCCATCAGTGGAGACTGGGTCGCATGGAAACCGGATATCGCACCGCAGGCAACCGTCACGAACATGAAGGGCCATACAGGCAGATTGTTCGGATGCAGATTGGCAAAGGTTATCTCGGGAATATTGTACTCAGCATGACCGAATATTCCACCAACGATGCTTACCGCCATCACGATGAGAACCACACCGAATACCGGGTAGATTCTTCCTATGAGCTTATCAATTGGAATAAGTGTAGCCAGAACATAGTACAAAAGAATTATCACAATCCAGAATTCGTTAGATAAAAAGTCCGGAGTCAGTCTCGCAATAAGAGCCGCGGGACTGGTTATAAAAACTGTTCCCGTAAGAAGCAGCAAAAGAACAGAAAAGGCACGCATCAGATACATCGCAGGCTTTCCAAGATAGATACCTGACAGTTCTGCTATTGAAGCGCCCTTATTTCTCTCTGATATCATACCTGACATATAGTCGTGAACACCACCTGCCAGAATAGCTCCCAATACAATCCACAGAAAAACAACCGGTCCGAAGCATGCACCCATGAGTGCTCCGAATATAGGTCCGGTACCCGCTATGTTTAGCAGCTGGATGAGAATTGCCTTCCAGGTCTTCATCGGAATACAATCCACTCCGTCATTGATCTCAATCGCAGGAGTTTTCCTGTCATCAGGACTGAAGGTTTTTTCTACGAATTTTCCATAGAATAAATATCCCACAAGTAATGCAGCCAGAGAAATCAGAAAAGAAATCATAATATTTCCTCCTTAATTTATACCTTTTGCTTACATAATTATTATACAGAAAAATCTACAAGGTTTCTCTTATTGTTCGAATACCACAATAGAGCATGTAAAAAGAAACTGCGAAAGTACCAAAGGTATCAAATAGATTGGATATTGAAGATAATGGAAAAAGAATGATCATTGCAAGTGATGTGGTGACGCAGATGTCTACAAGTGATTTTGCTCCGTAAAGCCTCGCCTGTACTCCCAGAATACTGTTTCCGTTTTTCTTAAACAGTCCTGAGTATCTGAAATAAAATGCTGAGTTTGCAATCACTCCCATAAGTGCTATGACAAGAGCAGGAATAACATTTCCCTTATCCTGCTGCCCGAATATCAGAAGAACTGTGATCATAAGTATCCCACTTACGCACATGATCATCCCAACGAATGCATTGCCACGCTTTTTGATGCGCTCTTTCTGCTCCTCAGCCATGGTCTGCTTTTTTTCCGTAATACAGAACACAACCAGTGCCACGATGAGTGCGATCAGTTCCGCACTTCTTCTGGAAAAATCAGCCAGCTGTGTGGAACTGTGTCCCACTAAGAGTCCCGCCCCTAATACAAGCGGACCGGGTGCACTGAGAAGAACTGAAGTTAATAGAGTTCGAAAAGACTTCTTATCATCCATAGACGATTCCTCAGATCATCATCTCAAGATTTCCTGTTAACAGAAGCATTGACAGAAGTGCCACCATTGAAGATAGCGGACATATTATTGTGTCCATACCTCCCTTGGAAATCAGCTCCGTTACAGATGCAACAAGAGCTGTAACAACCGCAAAAATAATTGTCTGAAGGATTGTACATTTCCCGTAAACCATTAGTCCTGCAAATACACACAAAAAGGAAACAGCAAACATCGCTATAGTGCCCTCAAGACTTTTTAACTGTGCCTTCCCCAGTTTATGCTTACCGTATTTTTTCCCGACAAGAGCCGCTGCCGCATCTCCCGGGCCCCATGCAAATATACTGGTAAGGACCAGAATCCTGCTACCAAATACTCCTGCACATACGACGGTCACGATGATGAACATTATTCCGGTTATGATAAGACTGTCTGCCAGCTCCCCGCTTTTCCTTGCTGTCATGAAGCTGTCGAAGCCTTCTATCTTCTCAAGAAACCACAGGACCGGTGCAACGACTACGACCAGAACAGCCATCGCTATGACAGCACTCTTCCATGTAGGAAACAGAAATACAAGAAAACCAAGTAAAAGAATGCATATAAAATGAAGGAGCTTTCTAAACCACTCCCCGGCCAGAATTTGTTTTTTCCGTATTATGACAGCTATGGAAACAGCTACAATTATAAAAAGAATAAATGTAAAAAATGCTGTGATCATCTGACCTTCCTGATCAAAGAATTACTGGTTGCTACCTGTCTCTATCCTAATATTTGTAAGTGCGCACTGATCACCGGTGAGTGAAACATATACTTCCTCAGGTGAATCAAGAACCGTAGTAGTATTCTTGATCACTATACCCAGATTCCTCGTGGTTGTAATGATCTTATTGCCATCTCTTCTGAAATTAACCGTACAATCATAGCCCTTCTTATTGGCTATCTTCCATTCATCCCATCCATCGAAATCGTCTTCAAGGCTTACTATCAGCTTGTTACGTGCTACCTTCTGAGCTTCCCAGTTCTCACCATCAAGCCTTATAAGCGCATACTCTCTGTACCCATCGCCATAGGGCATCCTGTCGGGAGAATAGAACAGCTCTACAAATGCGCAGTGCCATACAAGCCTTGCGGTAGGAAGACTCATGTTGTGGAATGTGATCTTCATTCCATCTGTGACAGGGATTCCAAGGGTAGATGCCGACCTGAATCCGTCGATCTGAATATTGGGTATGTCGCCCTCGGGAACATTGATATAGGTGATCTCTTCTGCGATTCTGGGGATATAGTCTGCCGGAACATCCTCTTCAAGAGTATCTATATGGACATCATACATATGACAGTTATCACCGGTTAATCCCATATAGGCGAACCTTGCACTGTCAGGCAGTGCTATTGTGTAAGTAAAGGTTCTCACCATGTCATCTATTCTGATCTGAACATGATCCTTCACCTTAACAGCTTCTATATCATAGATTGCAACACCCTTATCAACAGAAGGTTTCTCAGACGAAATGCTCCTGTCGCCTTTCACTTCAATCTTTCTGGCACCTTTACAGATATTTTTTCCGTCAAAGCCTATCTCCGCATACTCAAAATAATTGAGGTTCTCAATCTCGCGTGGTGTATCATGGTAACGCTCATCAAGTGAATCGAACAGAATAATAGTCGGTATGAAATCTCCAACTGCTTTATCGATAGCCTCGCACTTCAGGTGCACCTTCTTTATCTTCTCTGTCAGATGGATGCCTGCTGAGATCTCGTCTCTGCTTTCTACGCAGAAGAGTTCGTTTCTACCTCTGAGTTCCTGCAGCCTGTCCTTCTCCTGCATCTCATACTCTGAATCCATGTCAATGAGATGCTGCATTATCTTCGTGTATTTGGGATCGAACTGTGCACCGGCTCCTTTTACTATCTCCTCGCGCACTGTCTGCTGCGGTATGGGATCACGATAGCTTCTCTTGGAAGTCATGGCATCATAGGAATCAGCCACCGCAATTATTCTTGCAATTTCAGGAATATCATCCCCCTTGAGCTTATCCGGATATCCCTTTCCATCATATCTCTCATGGTGATAGCGCGCTCCTATTACAAGATTTGGATACTCACTAATTCCATGAAGGATCTGCGCACCAAGCATCGGATGCTGCATGATTATCTCGTGCTCTTCTTCAGTTAGGTCGGTACCTTTTCTGATGATTTCCTCCGGGATACCGATTTTACCTACGTCATGAAGGAGGGCAGCATAATAAACATCATCACACTCTTGAGGACTCATGCCGCTCATCGCCGCAATTTTCTTGGAGTATTCAGCAACCCTCGCAGAGTGACCACGCGTGTATGCATCCTTGGCATCCACCGCACTTACCAGCGCCGTTGCCGTCTGCTCGAACAGGCGACGCATGTTCTTGTCCTCTTCCTCCTTGCGGAAAAGATTATTCTGGAATGTAAACAGGGTATAGGTGATCGCCCCCACTATGAATACTGCTGCCAGTGAATCAAAATAACTCGCGCCTCTTGAGTACTCCGTTACCAATTCGGGATGTCTGTAACCAATCCCCCAACACACTGCTATCACCACTGCATTGGCGATTATCATCACCGCCCTGGCACGGCCATCAAGTATCATGGCTATGTATATCGTTCCCAACAATAGCCAGATCGGTGTTCCGCTGTTTACCCCGCCATTTGTAAAAAACATAACCGGCAAAAACACGAACACCACGATGATAGAAAGGATGATCTTGGCGCTCTTTATTTTATTTTTTCTATACGAATATAAAACGAAGCTTGTGAAAAATATAATACCGATTACAGTTGAAAGTGTGGCTGAGAGCGGTTCCTTCATTAAAAGTCCGCAGGGAATCGCCGCCACAAGAGCCGTCAGTACTAGAATGGAGAACAGAACAAAAGATCTGTCTTTTATATTGACAGACGAATTATAAACATATCTCTTTATACTCTTGGGTATGTTTTTAAATATCTTCATTCTATAGATACCTTCAAAGACGATTGGCTATTTTGTAATTACTCATGCTGCTATTAGATACGGAGAAAAATCGATACTAGTGACATTGTACCACCTAAATGAATTATATAGTACTCAATTAAGTAGTCAACATAATCCCACTATTCCTACGGCGATTTTCATGTATAATATAAATGCCTTTAGTGATCTCATCACTACCGCTAAAGGCTGATGGAAACATCTAATTAACCGTTTTGTTGGAGGGACATAAGTAATGAGAAAAATTCTTGTAGTTATCGATATGCAAAAGGATTTCGTGGATGGGGCACTTGGAACAAAAGAGGCAGTTGCCATAGTTCCAAATGTTGCCAAGAAGATCAAGACCTATGATAAAAAGGATGTGATCTTTACCAGGGATACACATCAGCCAGATTATATGCAGACACAGGAAGGAAAGAATCTTCCGGTTGAGCACTGCATAGAGGGAACTCCCGGATGGGAACTGGATTCCAATATCAAGGGATTATCAGAGGGAGCAAATATAATCGATAAACCCACATTTGGAAGTACCAAACTCGCTGAAATGCTTAAAGACACAGCATCAAAAGAAGATATCGAAATCGAGCTGGTTGGACTCTGCACAGATATCTGCGTAGTCTCCAATGCTCTTATGATCAAGGCCTTCATGCCTGAAGTACCGATAAGCGTAGATGCTTCCTGCTGTGCAGGTGTGACTCCTGAGAAGCACCTGGCAGCCCTTGAGACTATGAGATCCTGCCAGATCAACGTGATGTAAACAATATATAAACGAACTAAAAAAACGGTGACCACGCGGTCACCATTTTTGATTATTTCCAACTCTTTTTCTCCTCGGAGATTTTCTTACCATAAACATCAGCGAACTTCTGATCAAGTTCCTTCATCAATTCATAATCCTCTTCGGAGTACACTTTATATTCATCCAGATGGTAGTTCTCACCGATGGTATCTCCTGAGGCCAGGTCACATACTCCAATAGAATAATACCAGGGTGTGTAATCGGTAATGAAGTTATCGCTGTCCTCGCGATCTGCCAGTTCCAGAACATTTCTCTCTTTGATGAAGGCATCGAATTCGATGAGTTTGGCCGCGCGTACCGAATAGGTAGTCACAGTGATTGGCTCTGAATAACTGTCACTTTCATAGCTGGTGATAGTCCATATCCCCTCCTTATCCTTCCTGAGAAACTCCTGATGACAACCTCCGGCCATGTCGTTTCGTCCCAAACTATGATCGTAGCTCTTAAGATCTAAGGATTTGGCTTTTTCAATATCCTCAGCTGAGTCCTTAGGTACGCTGCTGCAGCCCCAAAATACTGCTGCCATTGCCATAATTCCCATAAAGCATACTACTTTTGTCACAAGCTTATTCTTCATTTCAAACCTTCCCCTAATGATCTGAAACCCAAACTTCCCCATAATGATCTGAAAAATCAAACTTCTCCGTTAGTAAAAATGTCTTCATCAATAAGTTCCAGCATAATATCCGCAATCTTGGGATCGAACTGTGTACCCTTTCCCTGCACTATCTCGGACTTAACCTTTTCCACCGGCAGCATCTTGCGGTAGCTTCGGTTACTCATCATGGCATCAAATGCATCTGCAACCGTGATGATTCTGGCCTCTATCGGGATCTCGTCCCCTTTAAGACCGTCAGGGTATCCTTTTCCGTCATATCTTTCATGGTGCCACTTCGCACCATATGCAAGTCTGGGCATCTCTTCAATATTTCCCAAGATACTTCCACCAATCTCAGGATGCTTTTGTATCAGAGCAAATTCGTCATCATCAAGTCTCTTGTTCTTATTTATAACTGAATCCGGAACGCCGATCTTTCCTACATCATGTAGCAGTCCCATCATGTAGATCTCGTCCTGTCTCTCCATGGAGAAGCCCATTCTCTTTGCAATCTCCAGAGAGTACATTGCCACTCTCTTGGAGTGACCGTTTGTATATGTATCCTTCGCATCTATGGCATCTGCAAGTGCACTGACTACCTGGAATGAAAGTCTCTCATTTTCTCTGGTCTTGATCTCAACCTCATTGGCCAGATCCTTCTGCAGGCTCACCAGCTCCAGCGCATGATTTACTCTCAGAAGAAGAACCTCTGCAACGAAGGGCTTCCTTATGAAGTCCATTGCTCCAAGAGACAGTCCCCTGATCTCTGTCTCGTCGTCATCATTTCCCGTGAGGAAAATTACAGGTGTCTCCTGACCATCAGGCTCCCTTTTCCTAAGTTCCTTCAGTACTTCATAGCCATCTGATTCAGGCATTCTTATATCGAGTAGGATGATATCCGGATATCCCTTTTTGGAGATATAATCAAAAAGCATCTCACCGGACTTCAGAACAACTACATCCTTGCCATCTTCTGTCAGTATAGTTCTTGCCCGCTTCAATATCCCCAGATCGTCATCAACAACCACAACTAACTTTTTAACCATAGACTGCTCCTTGGTTCAAAAATAAAACTTATATTTAAACGATATCTGGATATTGCTCTTCTTACAATATTTTACAATAAATTGGCAGAAAACCGAATCTAACTTATAATATATTATTATATTTCATCCATTGAGGGGTAAACATATGAGTACAAATAATGAAAATCAGGATGCAAACATTGAAATACCCGGCGTTGACTGTGAACAGGGCATACGCAATTCCGGTGGCCCGGCTCTTTATCAGATCATCCTTGGTAATGTCTACAATGTCATAGACAGTGAAGGTGATCTCATTGAGGAATACATGAATACAGAACAGATCGAACTGTTCACGCTGAGAGTCCATTCACTTAAGACCACCTGCCGCATGATAGGTGCTACTTCTCTTTCTGAGGATTTTTATACTCTTGAGAAACTGGGCGATGCCAAAAATCTTGAGGAGATCAAGGCCTTCACACCTAAAGTCATAAACAAGTTCAAGGAACTGAAGCCTCATCTTGAACCCTATGTTGAAGCTGACGATAGCGTCGGAGGCAAGGAATTCAATAAAGATGATGCTCTCACTCTTCTGGGAAAACTCATCGACGCATGCAATGATTTCGATGCAGACAACTGTGAGAAATACATCGGTGAAATCGAAGCCTATGCATGGCCGAATGAATACTCAGAAGACATCAAGAAGCTCAGCAGCCTGGTGAATGACTTCGAATACTACGATGCCGGTGAACTTGCTGAGAAAATCAATTCGAATCTGCAGTAAGCTTTGAAGTCAATGGGGACGGTTCTTTTTAACTCTAAGAAAGAATAAGGATCTGGGAGCAAGAATCCCGGATCCTTAAATTTTAGTTGTTGTTTTTGATAAACTTTCTCAATTACCAAATGATACTCAGTTGGTATATCCCATCAGGAATTCATCCACTTCCTTGGCGCAGGCTCTTCCCTCTGCGATAGCCCATACGACAAGTGACTGACCTCTGTGCATATCTCCTGCTGAGAAGAGTTTGGTTCCAGCGATGTGATAGCTGTCTGCCTCTGTGACAACTGTACCGCGGGGACCGCGTGCTACGGAGAACTCATCCGCCGTATAATCTTCACATCCTATGAATCCTGCTGCTATGAGGAGAAGTTCGCACTTAAGTGTCTTCTCGGTTCCTGCAACCTCAGTCAGTTTACCGTCCTTGAAGGTAACCTTTACAGTTTCTATCTGCTTAATATTTCCCTTTTTATCAGTAGTTATACTCTTGACCGTCGTCTCGAATACCCTCGGGTCCTCCCCGAATACATGGATTGCTTCCTCATGGCCATAGTCTGTCTTCAAGACCTTGGGCCACTCAGGCCATGGATTGTTTGCTGCTCTTTCTACAGGCGGTTTGGGCATCATCTCAAGCGCAGTCACACTCTTTGCGCCATGTCTTATGACTGTTCCTATGCAGTCATTTCCTGTATCACCGCCGCCGACGATGACTACATTTTTACCTTTGGCATCCACATATCCGCCCTGTTCCTGAAGTGCTGCAACTGTCTTACCACCGCTCTTAACCAGAGCCTTGGTGGTCTGTGTGAGGAAATCTACAGCGTTGTATACGCCCTTCACTTTTTCAGGATCAGCTACTGCAAGTGGTCTCGGCTTCTTAGCACCGCAGCAAAGAACCACTGCATCAAATTTGGATAAGAGCTCTGCAGCTTTCTTATCCTTTCCCACATCCACACCTGTATGGAAGACAACACCCTCCGCTTCCATAAGCTTTCTTCTACGCTTTATAACGCTCTTATCAAGCTTCATGTTGGGGATTCCATACATAAGAAGTCCGCCGATCTCATCCTCTCTCTCGAAGACCTCAACCTTGTGTCCTCTGTGGTTCAGTTCATCAGCTACTGCCAGACCTGACGGTCCGCTACCAATGACCGCAACCTTTTTCCCGCTTCTGATAGTCGGGATAAAGGGCTTGATATACCCTTGAGCATATGCGGTTTCAACCAGGTATAATTCGTTGTCGTGTACTGTTACGGCGTCGCCGTCCTGACCGCATATACATGCCTTTTCGCAGAGTGCAGGGCACACACGTCCTGTGAACTCAGGGAAGTTACTTGTCTTATGAAGTCTTGCAAATGCGTGCTCGTCATGTCCTCTGAAAACCTCGTCATTCCACTCGGGTATCAGATTGTTGAGAGGACATCCGACCACCATACCGCTGAGGTTCATTGCAGACTGACAGAAAGGAACACCGCAGTTCATACATCTCGCAGCCTGTTTTCTTCTGCTCTCTGTATCAAGAGGTGTGTGAAACTCCTCGAAATTACTTATTCTGTCAGCCGGATGAACATCACCGTTGTTTGTTCTGTTATATTCAAGAAATCCTGTATCTTTTCCCATCTTATGTTAACTCCTTAAAAGCTTCCAGCACTGCATGCTCATGATCGATGCCCTGCTCCTCATACTTTCCGATAGCAGTGAGCATCTTCTGATAATCATTCGGAACAATCTTCTTGAAGTCCTTGATATAGCTGTCAAAGTTATCAAGTATCTCACGTCCGTATTCCGAATCGGTCTCCTTGACGTAATCCTCAAGGATAGCCTGGAGTTCGGCTATATCATACTTTTCAGTAACCTCATAAAGTGATGACATATCCTTATTCATACGAAGGTACAAGGTGTGCTCTTTATCAAGAACGTAGGCGATTCCGCCGCTCATACCTGCTGCAAAGTTCTTACCTGTCATCCCGAGGATGACTGCTCTTCCGCCTGTCATGTATTCAAGTCCGTGATCTCCACAGCCTTCAGATACTGCGATGGCACCGGAATTTCTCACGCAGAATCTCTCACCTGCAACGCCGCATACATAGGCTTTTCCTTCCGTTGCACCATAAAGAGCCACGTTACCGATGATGATATTCTCATGTGCTTTGTAGGTAGCTTTCTCAGAAGGTCTGACGATTACCTTTCCACCTGAGAGACCTTTTCCGAATCCGTCATTTGCATCACCGTAGAGCTTCAAAGTAATACCCTTGGGAAGGAATGCTCCGAAGGACTGTCCACCGCCGCCATGAGCCTCTATCTTGATTGAATCCTCAGGGAGGTTATTCTTAAAGTCGGCTGTCACTCTGCTACCAAGAAGTGTTCCAAAGCTTCTGTCAGTACTTGAAATATCCACTTTGATCTTCAGCTCTGACTTCTTGTTCTTCTTATCAGAATCCAGAGATGTGGTTTCAACTTCTTTCGTGAGAGCTGCTTTTCCTTTCTCATACTCGGGAATGAGTACCTTGGAATCAAGTGTCTTATCAAGTCCGAAATCATATATATCAGCGGGATCGAAGTGGTTCTTCTCCCTGTTCACATATGCACTGTTAAGGATTCTCTGAAGATCAGCGGCATCCTTACATCTTGCCTTGGGTACGCTTCTCATCTTAAGGCAGTCGGTTCTTCCTACCATGTCCGTCAGCTTTCTGAAGCCCAGCTCACTCATGATCTCACGGAGCTGTCTTGCAACGAAGAGCATGAAATTCATTACGTGCTCAGGCTTACCCTTGAAGCGCTTTCTGAGTTCTTCGTTCTGTGTAGCGATTCCCACAGGACATGTATCCTTGTTACATACACGCATCATCATACAGCCCATGCATACAAGGGGAGCTGTAGCAAAACCGAATTCCTCAGCACCGAGGAGTGCTGCAATTGCAACATCCCTACCTGTCATGAGCTTACCGTCAGTCTCGAGGACGACTCTGCTTCTAAGACCGTTGTCCAGAAGTGACTGATGTGCCTCACTCACACCAAGCTCCCAGGGAAGGCCTGCGTGGTGAACTGAGGATGAAGGAGCTGCACCTGTTCCTCCGTCATAGCCTGACACGAGGATTACTTGTGCTCCTGCCTTGGCAACACCTGATGCAATGGTTCCTACACCTGCTTCTGATACCAGCTTAACTGATATTCTCGCCTTATCGTTGGCATTCTTCAGATCGTAGATAAGCTGTGCCAGATCCTCGATGGAGTAAATATCGTGGTGCGGAGGAGGTGAAATAAGAGCCACACCGGGTGTTGAGAAACGGGTTGCTGCAACCCATGGATACACCTTTTTACCCGGAAGATGTCCACCTTCACCGGGCTTAGCACCTTGTGCCATCTTGATCTGAATCTCCTGTGCACTCTGAAGATATCTGCTGCTGACACCAAATCTTCCTGAAGCCACCTGCTTAACAGCACTGTTTCTCTCTGTGCCGAATCTTGCAACATCCTCTCCGCCTTCACCTGTATTGGATTTTCCTCCAAGTCTGTTCATGGCGATTGCAAGAGTTTCATGTGCCTCCTTGGAAAGTGATCCATAGGACATGGCACCTGTCTGGAAGTGCTTTACAATCTCTTCCTCACTCTCAACCTCATCAAGAGGTACCGGATTATCAGCGGGTACGAATGACAGAAGTGCACGAAGTGTGTGCGGTCTGTCCTCATCATCCACCATTTTGGTGTACTCCTTGAAGCGCTCATAGTCACCTTCTCTGACTGCTCTCTGAAGGGTAACGATGGTCTTGGGACTGTACATATGGTCCTCTTTGTCATCACCGCTTCGGAGTGTGTGGAAACCGATGGAATCAAGTGTTGTATCAATGGAAAGTCCAAGGGGATCGAAAGCCTTGTTGTGACGAAGCTCAACGTCCTCACCTATTTCTTTTATTCCAATTCCGCCAACGCGGCTAACTGTACCTGTAAAGTATTTGTCTATAAATTCACTCGAAAGACCGATTGCCTCAAATATCTTTGCAGACTGATAGGACTGCAAGGTTGAGATACCCATCTTGGCTGCGATCTTAACAACACCGCCAAGAAGTGCCTTGTTGTAATCCTCAATCGCTGTGTGATAGTCCTTATCAAGTATGCCTATGTCTATCAGCTCTGCAATGCATTCCTGTGCAAGATAAGGATTGATAGCTCTGGCACCGAAGCCAAGGAGTGTAGCAATCTGATGTACGTCGCGTGGCTCACCACTCTCTAAGATCAGTGATACAGCCGTGCGTCTCTTGGTCCTTACGAGGTGCTGCTCTACTGCTGATACTGCCAGAAGTGACGGTATAGGCATGTGGTTCTCATCAACTCCTCTGTCTGAAAGGATGATGATGTTTATACCGTCAGCAACTGCTCTGTCCACAGAGATGCAGAGCTGCTCAAGAGCTCTCTCCACCGGAGTATTCTTGTAATACAGAAGTGATATTTTCCTCACATGGAAGCCGGGCTGATCAAGGGCCTCGATCTTCATCAGATCAACACC